>CEUY01016915.1_pt1 | contig 20644 bp, 13 predicted proteins | sample 361481 | NCBI WGS metagenome assembly CEUY01 (sample SAMEA2622737, study PRJEB7988) | marine metagenome | isolation source: saline water (ENVO:00002010), including | reverse complement strand
GCTCTGAAAGGTGACACAATACTACGCTTTCCAGATTTTTATTTACTATCTCTGAAAGAGCTTCTCCAGTTTGTGCATTAGACAAGTGACCTCCTCTGCCTGAAATTCGGCGTTTGAGTACCTCGGGATATGGGCCGCTCATCAACCTATCATGGTCATAATTCGCTTCAATTGAGATATGGCTGCATCCTGAGAGGTGTCGCATCAAGTCAGCAGTTAACTCACCTAGGTCTGTCACAACAGCAGCTCTGCGACCATCTCCATTACTCGCGATCACAGCAACATTATCTGCATCATCATGAGGGACTGGGATGGGCAATAGACTAATTTCATCACTGACTACTATTCTTTCCAATGCTCCAAATGTCCTGCATTCAACGATTGGTTCCCAACCCATTCTGATTGCTGTCTCAAGATTCGAGTAAAGTACTGCACCCCAATTCTTCGATGCTCTGAGTGCAGTCTTAGAATGGTCGGAGTGATGATGCGTAACCAGTACTCCATCGATTGAAGTCGGCTCAACACCAGCCATTCTTAATCGGGACTCCATTTGCTTGAGGGAGAACCCACAATCAATCAGAACACTAGTTTCATCCGACCTGAGAAGAGTGGAGTTTCCAGAACTCCCAGAGCCCAGATGAATAATCTCCATTCCCATGGCGTATGGGGCGACGCTGGACCTTCCTTGAAACAATCCATTGCAATTACGTCATAAGTCCAATTTTCGACCCACGACGGCCGCGCCATCGCCCTACGCGCACGGGCGCGTGTCCGAACGACGCTCCATCACCATGATAAGTCATCCAACGGCGCTGAAACAACAGTCAGGTGGAACCATGCGCCGCAAGCAGACAGCCTTGCTAATCACTCTCCTCATTCTTGGTAGCATGGCCTTTGTTTCGCAGACTCGCCCTCAATCTTCGGTTTCATCTACGGACCCAATTACAGCAGATCGTGGTGGGCCACCGGTCACAGATGAGGACAACGACAAAATTCCCGACCTACATGAGTCTATTTTTGGAGATACCAGATTCATTGAGACCTCCTCTGGAATCATCTCGGTCAATGGACTAGATCCAATGAATTCAACCGATAATATGTCCGATCATGACCGCGATGGCGCCAGTGCATTACTTGAGTTCTGCTGGCCTTATACTCTAGACACATGTTTTGATCGACTCTCGTTAACAGGAAAACCCCCACAATTCACTGAATCTGGATTGAGAGAGTACCTCGACCCGAGAGTCTCAGACACGGATGGTGACGGCCTTCCTGATGGGTATGAAATACACATGTGCACTGAAGGGGGTCTAGGATATCAGAATGCTACCAATGCTTGGCAATGCCTATGGTTCGACCCCCTAGATCCTTCCGATTCATCGGAGGATATCGATAGTTGTGAAGATTTTACTTTCGGTTGTGGTGACGGTTTTGATGTCAATCGGGATGGATTCATCGATATTGGAGAGAGATATACCAATTCTGAGGAGTATCTTTTCGGTACGCCTGATGACTGGATTACAGAGAGAGATGGCCTCTGGTGCGCGGGCCAAATCCCTGGACTTTCTCCGGATTCTTGCCAGCAAACTGTAGAGAGGGCTACTGGAGATAATGGGTGGCTTGGAAGCGACCCTACTGAACCGGATTCAGATTACTATGCATGGTCGGAGATAATCGCCGTTGGACTAGCAATCCCTGGAGATGGAATCCCAGATGGCTGGGAGGTCTACTATGGACTTGATCCTAGAAATTCTAGTGATGCTATTGAGGATAACGACCTAGATGGATGGGATCTGGACCGAGACGGATTTATCGTCCCCGACATCTCAATCGCGACGGTTCATTGGGGCGAAGCTTTCAGCAATTATGAGGAATATTCTATTCATTACGACGATGGTGCTTGGGTTACTCCCGGACTAAGGGGTACTGAGATCACCTCTGATGAATCCGTTTATTCAACTTACGACCAGGGCACTACACCCGGACTGGTTGACGGTTCTGTTCACTCAGTAATCCCAGATCAGTCCAGGGATAGATTACTGATTGGTTCTAGATACGGAATTACTGTAATAGATCCGTTTGACGGCAGCTCTGTACTGCACGAATTACCATCGGGTATAGAGATGTACACAATGAAAAGATGGTCATCGGGAGAGTCCGATTACGTTCTTATCGGGACTAATCTAGGGATACATTCTGTCTCGCTTGACAATGGAATTCCCAATATGGCGACCCTATCCAACTCCGACATAGGCCCTATTGATGAAATCGTAGAACTTGATACTGGAAGCGGAGATATCGATTTGATAATCTTCGGTAATTCAACTGCATGGACGCTAACAATCAGTTCGGGCGATGATGGGCCTGAACTTTCGACTCCCGTGCTTAACGAGGCTATGGGCGATATTCTGTCCGATGCCGATGCTGAGGTCAGAGATGCTACGCATGTCCCCATGTTTGGCAGAGGTCCACTATTACTTGTTGGAACCGATGCAGGTTTGATTGCGTGGAATACCACCGATGGCTCCACTTCAATTGGCAATCCATGGTGGGTTTTTGACCGCGAAAATGCAGAAGAATATGTCCAGCGGGCCGACCTACTAAACATTTCAAAGTCAGCCATTGTGAATTCTCTCGTCAAGGCAGGGCCGCTGGATCCTACGGGGCAAGTGGAAGAAGTTACGGGAGTCTGGGTCGGTACTGCGGGCGGACTCCATTTGCTAAACCTGCAGCTATTGGTTCAACTGCCTCATTCGTCTTTCGACACTGAGAATATGTACAATCTAGAACGTTGGTCCGAAGGCGCTAACGATATCCATTCAATACTGCCTATGGACGACATGATTTACCTAGGCTCCAGAGATGGGACCTGGTGCTTGGAAGGAGGTTTCAACGGCATCGTGGGCCAATGCCTAAACCAGACTAGGATTCCGGGCCTGACAACATCACTTACTTCACTGGAGGTTGGCTCAAGCGTCTGGGTTTACGCAGGAATATCTCCTGGTAAATTCATGAATATTATGCCAATTGATCCCACTTCAGTTGACTCTGATCTTGATGGCATGCCAGATGGTTGGGAATTCATCTATGGATTGGATCCAACCGATCCATATGACCGCGACCGTGATGCCGATGCCGATGGAGTTCACTATTCAACTGCTGATGGTTTCATCTTGAATAGGGACTGGACTAACCTCAATGAATATAGATTCGTTTCAATGTCTGAGGGCGGCTTCAATGGAAGCGACCCTAGGGAGATGGACACCGATGGAGACGGCCTAACCGATGGGGAAGAGTACTGGGGCTGGTTCGCTGACTCGACTAACTTCGATTGCCACTACCTCAATGATGAGTATCTTTGTGATGAAGAAACGGGAGATATAGCCGAACTGGTTCACCTTGAGGGGTGGTTAGGATCTGGGGCTGGCGGAGGTACTGATGGGCCCACCGACCCCACCAATCCAGACACCGATGGAGATGGCATGCCAGATGGTTGGGAGATGGAGCACCGCAGGTGGATCGGCGATGCATATAATGGTGGAAATCTCTGGACCCTAGACCCTCGAGATCCATCTGATAAGTTTGAAGATGCAGACGGCGATGGTCTTAGCAACCTTTGTGAATATACATGGTCCAATCTTCTTGAGACGGTTTTGCGAGAAGGTTTGCCAACCCATGGAGAGACCTCGCAGGCTGCATTAAACTGGACCGCAACTGATCCGAATAATGTCGACTCTGATGGAGACTCGCTACCAGATGGCTGGGAGGCTCGATATGCTTGTTCATGGAATAAGGATAACGCTGGAATCAACCCTCTCAATGGGTCGGACTATCTCAACAATCCAGATGGTGACGGATATGATATCAACCGAGATGGAAATTTGAGTCTAGATGAGAGTCTGGTAAATTGGCTGGAGTACCATCTGAAGTCCAGCATTCTGTACGGAGGCCAGACCTCAACTGGAGAAGAATACCCTGAAAATTTCACAACTTCTCTTTGGAATGATACATGGCTTGATTTCGCTGAAGATTCGTTTGGAGATAGAACTAGTCCAGCATACAGAAGCCTAGTGAATGGCACTACTCCAATGGATGTCGGCTCGGCTAATCCATTATCTTCTGATTCAGATAGGGATGGCATGCCAGATGGTTGGGAGTTTTATTTCGCTCGATGGAGCCTATTTGATCAGGGTTGGACTTTGAACCCAGTCGATGAGAGGGACAGAATTGGAGATCCAGACGGAGATGGGATGAACAATTGGGAGGAGTATAACGTCATCGAATCAAACTTCAGTGAGACGGATGGACTAATTACAGTGCCCCAATTCTATCTTCTTAGCATAGGAGGAGAACTGCTAGCATCGCCTTGGCTTTCTGCTCAGTCTTCGAAATCTTTCGGTTCATTCCTAACCGAAGAGCAGGAGAATAAGACTGGCAGAACAGCCGACCCAAACAATCCCGATACAGACAACGATGGACTATTGGATGGCGTTGAACTGATTTTCACTAGATGGAATTCGACCAATGAAGTTTGGACATTGAACCCCCTAGTTGCTGGAGATGGCAATTATGACTCAGATCGTGACGGTTTGACGGACTTAGTAGAACTCAATCTGACTCTAAATAACCCCGCTAACGGCGGACTCTCTCCCCCGGATGCACCTAGGATGTGGGAAGAAGCAGAGATGATAGATCCAGAAGAGGCTGTAAATAGGGTATTTAGAATTCTATTCAACAAGGAAGGAAGGGCCGAGTTGGCAATTGATCAATTCCAAGATTGGCAAGACGGGGGAGCACCTCAACCAGTCGTCTCTGCCTTACTTGGTGCCTCTGATCCAAACTCCGAAGATACTGATAGAGATGGAATGAGTGATGGTTATGAGTACTGGTTCACAGAATGGAATCTTGAGCAAAACGGATGGGAAATGAATCCGTTAACCGACAGCGACGTGCACGTGGATTCCGACGGCGATTCTTTCGATTGTAACGGAGATGGTTACATCTCAGATTCAGAGTCGTTTGATAATCTGGCAGAATATGATGCGAGAATCTACGGAAAGCGTTCAGCTGTCGATACGATACCAAATGGGACAGGATTAGTCTCCTATGGGGCCGATGCAGTGAATGCACAGATGGATGAGAATGGTTTGTCTTATGAAGCCGCATTCGCACAACTGTATGTTCAATTTTCTACAAAGAGCTTAGTTTCGTCAGAACGAGCTGGATTAATCAATCAAATAGATCCTGATACATTCAACTACAGCATCGCAGGAGTAAGCGATCCAACTGACGAGGACTCAGATAGAGATGGAATGCCTGATGGTTGGGAATTCTGCTATTCTATCTACGGAGAATTCCTACCTGTCAATTCCTATCGTTGGTCCATGAATCCAATAAATCCACTGGATACTGAATATGACCCAGATGCTGATGGTTGGTACGATAGATCTTGGACTGACATACCTGCTGAGCAAGGCAAATGGGAGAATAGGGAATTTACCCCTGCCCCCATAGAGCAGCAGATTTCTCAGGGCTTTTTAGGCCTGTATTTCAGCAATCTAATGGAGTATGATAATGGAACCCATCCTCTCGATTCCGACTCCGATGACGACTCAATGGTAATGAAGCCGATTCTACAGAATGGGATAGTCATAGACTATGTGCAAGACACCAATCTCTCTGACGGCAGAGAGGTGTTCAAGTATGGAACCAATCCACTCGACAATGATACAGATGGCGACATGATGCCAGACTTTTACGAGTATTACCGAGGATGGAATGAGGTTAATGATAACTGGTCGTCATATCTCAAAATATCTGTAGTATGGGAGCAGATTACTGCAACGAACTGGAAGCCAGTGAATATTTCTGGGAACAGTATTGCTAGACCTGAGTTAGCTTGGACATGGTTTACTCACGATGCTACAGATTCTTCTGATTCTGGTCAAGATGCAGATAATGACGGCGCATGGGATTGCTCAAGCGGTAGTTGCATCTATATCCCATACAATAACTTCCAGGAATACTATGGAATCGTAAATGCTTCACTAGCTTCACCTTCTTTAGTACGCAATGCAGGTCTGTTTGATTGCTCAGGGGATATCGTGCAAGAATGGTGGCAGTTACGTGAATCACTTCTGGGGACATGCTCAGGGAGCGCAGCCCTCAGCACGAATTACTTCCGTATGTACAGAGTAAACGATGCAGACATGTTGTATGCTCTGATTATAGACGATAATGATCCCGATTACGAAAGTGTTGACGCAAGTAACGATGAAGTATTGGTCAACGGTGCTTGGACTGATGAGTATCAGCGATTCGCAGGAGATCAATACCACCTCCCCAACACTGGCCTAGGCGAGTATGTCTATGGGTGGTGGATGATAGACGTCGACGGTGACCAAGTCGCTGATGGAACAGATCCAACAAACTGGGATACAGACGGAGATTGGCTAAACGATTTCTTTGAAATCGAAGACGATCTGCTAGACGGAGTTAGGGGGAATAGCGGATCTCCAATAAGATACGATGATCGTACCACTAGTTGAGTTCTTGAGCCACGACTCCCACGCTCAAGTATGGAAGGGGATCGGGTACCTTCTCCAGAACAACCGGTAGAAGAGAGGTTGTTGTTCCTACAGGAGAATATGGTGAGTTTCGTTAACCAATTCAATATGCCCGTAATCGAAGTATCCCTAGTTCTCTCGAAGTATATCCGAATTATCCTAGATTCACTCCTAGAGGCTGCAGAAAAAGAAGGAGAGTCGCTGCCTCAAAACCTAGTCGAGGCATGGCCAATTGAAGCCAACCCAGATGCTCCTACAATCGAATCATTCCCTCTCGATAGATTGCTTGGTAGTCTAGATGAAGATAGGATGGATATCTTAGACACACTCATTCGAAGTATCATGAATGAGACCCGTCTCCCCTTCGTTCCAGTCATTACCTTACTTAGGGAGTGGGAGCAGCTGGCTAGAATCCAACTGTCTCAAGCCGGCTCACCGGGTCACCTATTCAGTCCGATGGAATTCCCCGAAGGATTCTAACTCTCATTTTCGGCCTTGGCTACTATTCGGCTTGAAACCCACCAAGCATCTCCTATCGACCATACGAACAGTACCGGCCACATTACTACAGAAAGAATGAGGGGAAGTTGAATCACAAAACACCCGAAGGCCTTACGATGCTGGCGATTAAAATGCTGGCCAATGAATAAAAATGGAACCAATGACAGCACCAGAGCAACTAGTGGCCTCAGGGCTCCCCAAGGTCCGATTCCTCCACTTAGCTCGTGCCAAATCACACCCAGGGCACCAAAAGAGGTGCCCGACTCAGGCTCTTCCTCAGTGGCTACACTGACGACATACTCCTCTGCCATCAAACACCCCTTTGGTGATGGACGCATCAACCTGACGCCAGGCTGAGCATAGAAAAGCCGAACAATGTGCTCTTCCTCAGAGTGCCGTGGATCGGGATAGGCTACTGATTACCGGCTTCCCTCCATTCTCCAATAATGAGACAAATGCCTCACAGGAGGTTTTGAGCCGAATTAGTGAATTTGGTGTTGATGGGATGGAAGTTGAAACCCAATTGCTTACAGTTGATGAGATAGGCTCGTCTATTATTGCAAATAGAATTCTCGATGGTGCAAGATTCTCTGGAATCATTCATCTAGGACTTGCCGTGAAAAGGGAGAAGATAAACTTGGAGAGGTTCGCCAGCAATTTGATTTCTATGAAGGAACCTGATAATTCAGGAAGATTGTTGGATTCTGAACAAGTCGTGATAGATGGCCCTATCAGCCTTGAGACTACAGCTCCAATACATATTCTAGACGAGGAGTTTGAGCATGACGAGTTGGTTTCTTGGAGCAACGATGCAGGAACTTTTGTCTGCAATGAAACATATTTCAGAACTCTGAACGCCCTCAATCAGATTGGCTTGTCAAACACCCCGGTAGTTTTCATACATCTCCCACCGGAAGAAATAATTCCGGTTGAAAAACAAGTAGACAAAATAATTCAGATAGCTTCTACTATTGTATCTCGGCCGACTTATGATGTTGTAGCTGGATTGCTATTCGATAATAAAGGCAGGATTCTGGCCTGTAAGCGTCCCACCCAAGATGCTTGGGCTGGATGGTGGGAATTCCCGGGGGGGAAGGTGGATCAAGGGGAGACAGCATCAGACGCCCTAGTAAGGGAACTTGAGGAGGAAATCGGGATTGCCGCCAATCCGAGAAAATTAGTTGAATCGACGACTTTCGAATATGATGATCGAACAGTAAAATTGCAAGTCTGGAATTGTGGAATTGTAGATGCAAAAGAAATCATTCTGAATGAACACGATGAATCTAGATGGCTTTCAAGGGATGAACTGATGGATGTAAAATGGCTCCCGGCCGATTTGCCAATAATTTCCAGATGGGCCAGGGAAGGAATTCCAAACTAATCATCACTCATTGTGGGATTTCCTTTCTTGTCGAACCATTCCGTAGGCTCTCCTTGCTCCGACATACTCAACCCATCTCCAATACTTCTGGGAATCGAGTCTCGGCCAGGATGCCAAGTTGACCTCTCTAGCCATTCTGCCAAACCTTCTCTATGAACACGGACTACGATTTCTCCTCCCATAGTACTCCCTTCAAGCACAAAGGATAGTTTGCCCGCAATTGACGCTTGACGAGAAATTGAGAATTCAGTAAAATCTTCATTAAGCCCCAATGACATTGCATCTAGGGCCGTATCGAGTATTCTTTGGTCTCGGGCTGAATCGAATAATGTATCTAGGGATTCGGATTCTCCTTCAAGAATCACCTCATCCCTATTCTGCGGGAATTCTGAGTGGCCAAGCGTTGCCCCCGGCTCCCAATCCGGGAACATACCTTGCACCGATTCGACGACCTTGACAAAGTCCTCATGAGGCCTAATAACAGTCGAGACTTCGATGTCCTCCATGGCACTCCCATTCACTCGTTACTCATGAGCGCTGCGGCATGTCTCCCAGGGGCACGAATGGTTCAAAGACACGATGCAAGACAAACGACTGTGTCAGATCGCTCCCCAGTTCTAGCTGTGGCCCTTCTTCTGGCCCCCAACCTATGTCTGGTTGCTCTAAGGCTCTCTTCAGCCGCCTTAGAAGAGATACTCTCTGAAGATACCTTTCTGATGTACTCCATGCACGGTGTCGCACTAGCCATTGGATTGATCATGTTCCTTAGGTTTCGCAAGGTTGAGGACCATGAGTATCACAGATCACAAGCGATTCGCAAGTTATCTCGTACATATTCAAGAGAAGACAAGGGACTATGGGAGAAGGGAGACTCAGCCATAGAGAAGTTGGAAACAAGAGCTAAGGTCCCGAAAAAGGGTCGATCCGCCTTGCGAGTAAAGGCTCTGGAGAAAGGAAAAATAGGCTCATTAAACCAAGAAAGAAAGGAAGAGGAGATTCCCGATGAGGATAATCCTGAGCCTCGTAATCAAGGAATTAGTACCATTGTAGACGAGCAGGCAGTAACAAAGCCAAAAGGCCCTGGAATGATTAGCAGATTCTCTTCTTGGGTCAGTGGCAGTATAGATGAGTCAGCCAAGAGGAGGATGGAGCGAAAGGCAGCAAATACTCCGAAGAAGTCGAACAAATCTTCCGAGATGTGGGCTAGTCCTACCGATTCAAGTCTGGCCCGCTCAGTCTCATCATGTCCATCTTGTGGTGCACTGAATAACTCTGGAACGGCATACTGTACTTCATGCGGCGACCTAATGCCATAGGTGGGGTTGAAAACAGTCGAGTAGGAGCCCCCATCGTCGACCATGTCCGGAAAGAGAGACTACTACGAAGTTCTCGAAGTCTCCAAGGATGCAACCGACTCGGAGATCAAGCGTTCCTTCAGATCGCTAGCTCGCAGATTCCACCCCGACAAGAACCCCGATGATGCAGAGGCCGAGACTAAGTTCAAGGAGGTGCAAGAGGCCTATGCTGTTCTTTCCAACCCAGACGAGCGTAAGAAGTACGACATGTTCGGCCATGATCAACCTGGAGGTTCTCCCTTCGGACCTGGTGGTTTTCAAGGGGTCAATATCAGCATCGATGATCTCTTCGGAGGGGGAATTGAGAGTATTTTCAGCCAGATCTTTAGTGGCGGAAGAACCCGTCGAAGGAGCCGAGGTACAGACCTATTAGTAAATCATGAAGTCACTTTCCAAACGGTTTTTGATGGAGCCGAAGAATCAATAGAAATTGATGTGCTAAAGACCTGTGAAGAGTGCGAAGGCTCCGGCTCCCCTACTCCAGAAGGTGTCAGAGAGTGCCCTACTTGTGATGGAAGAGGGCGAATTCACAGAATCGAGAAGGCCGGCTTCTTCACAAAGCAAGTAGTTTCAGATTGTTCCACTTGTAGGGGAGATGGGCGCATTATCAGCGACCCTTGCGGAACTTGCAGTGGAGAAGGCAGATCTAGAAGAACCAAACAAGTCACATTTACCATTCCTCCTGGAATTTCATCTGGCAATAGGTTGAGGATGAGGGGACATGGGGAGGCACCCCGAGGAGGTAGAGGGGAGAATGGAGACTTACACATCCAGATAGAGGTGCATGAGCATCCTTGGTTTGAGAGAGATGGCTCCGACCTTCTAATGGCTCTCCCATTGGGATTCGTCGAATTAGCCCTAGGGACGCAAGTTATCATCCCTCACCTGGATGGCTCTGAACTCAGAATCAAGGTCCCAGCAGGTTCTAATCCTGGAGACACAATTAACCTCTCAGGTAGAGGGCTTCCAGGTAGAAGAGGAAGAGGATCAGTTACAGTGTTGTTGAAATTAGATATGCCCAAGAAGATATCCCGTTCTCTGAGGAAATCTCTAGATTCTCTCAAGGATGAGATTGGTACTGATTTCGATTCTCTAGAGGATTCGATTAGAGATGAGGCGCAGAGAAGGCGCCGAAGATAATACTCTACCAGTCCAATGCCTTGTTAGGAACAGCGGCCAGTGGTTCGCCGCCGACAAGACCGGATAGGTGAAATCCTATCGTAGTGGGTTTTCCTCCCAACCCGACTCCGACAAATGTCTTACTGCCTGCAGGCAAAGTATCGAGGAATATTTCACCATCTTGGTGCATCTTGCTAGGCGAGATGGATGAGATAACAACTTCCGAACCCTCGGGTGCATGGACTCTGATTGCAGCCAACTCCCAAGGAATATTTTCAATCCTGATCCCGATTAGTAGGTCGGATGCAGACTCATTAACTTTCCAAACACATATCTCAACTTGCTCGGTCAAGTGTCTGATTACCGGTGCACCCCAGTCCTCCACTACGGCCTTCCATGGACTGTCACCCAGTTGCCTAAGGGAATGCTCAATCTCGGCTTGGTCGACTTCGCTTGAGACAAGAGCCGCAGATAGCCTCTCCCTGAGACTTCGCAACCTCCTCCTCTCATGCTCTTGGATGTCTGCTGCCAGAGGTGCACCCCTGAAAATCGCATCGCGATTCCACCAGATTACCATTGCTAGAGGGGTGAGAAGTAGAAGTCCTGCAAGCATGTAGAAGCCACGGGCTTTATGTGAGAGATCAACAAACTCACCTTCTTCGACCACATATGGTCCGTTATAGGGCAAAGAGAACTGGTATTCCCCAGAACCATCTACTCCTAGCCCCATGCCTTGCTCCCAGTCGACTCTCAGCGCGTGAACCCCTGGTGGTACAATCATCATCGAACCATCGGTTGAATTCACTACCTCTCCAGTTTCCTGATCTAGAGTCATTAGTGTGAATGAACCTGGTGAATCACCTATTCTTTGAACTCTTACATAGGAACCATTCTCTTCATTCACCGAGAAAGCGTAGTAATCACTGGTGTCAGAGGCACCTAAAGTTCCGGAAATTACAGAAGCCTCCAAATTTAGTACCTGCCATCTCAAATCCATATTTCCTTGTTCCCAAATCATATCAGGAGCGTCTCCAATTAGATCCCCATCTCCCAGACTCAGCGAACTCAGCATCACCGCCCAAGCTACATTGAAGCCCTGTGTGGTAAATCCGAACTCTACAGAAACCGTTTGATCAGTGGTCTCAAACACCTCCTCGCAACCGCTGGTTATGGATGCCCGTGTACCATCGGCCTGATGCAGAGTAATGCTGACACCAACGGTTCCCGTAAACGTGCAATATGGTTGCAACAAAATCTTCGACCCCGATGCAATCAGAAGAGAGTCACCCTGTGAGTCCGATGCCGCCAGATGGCCGTGGTAAAATAGGGAAGATTGACCTTGGAACGGCATAGGCTCCCCGTGACTCCAAGGATTGCTAAGCTCCCCTCCTCCGGGGGCCTCGATATCGTCATCGTAACGAATTATCTCAAATTCATAGGGCGAATAGTCCGACTCAGAAGAATGCACCACTCTAAGCCACAGTTCTCCCTCAGCGGGGTACTCAAAATAATGGGGCATATCGGCAAACTCAAGAGAATCTAACAATGACTTCGACTCATCCGTTCTGTACCAGACCTCTATGGTGGTGGAATTAGGCCCTCTCAGTGAGTTCAGTAGCATCACATCTCCCGAATCACCTACAATCATCACAGCATCCTTGTCGTTTTTATCGGCGAGTGCGCCGACATATAGCACACCCTCTGATATTATGTCCAATGCAGTGCAGTACTGCAATCTGCAGGGTGAAGAGGTGTTGATGTTAGGGTAATCACCTTGACTACCCGGGGAGGGTACAGTGTTCGGAAGATCTTCGTGCTCTGTCCAATCATCCATGTAGCTGAGAATTACTTCGATTTGTAGGTCCTCGGCGGCCACGTCTTCATCGGCAATTACCTGCCAAGAGAAATTACCATCGATCCAACCCGACCATTCAACCATATGGGAATCCTGGTGCCTATATTCAGAACCGTCGTACCATAGAACCAACTCCATACCTGAGCAGCTGACTTGTAGACAGGCTGCAGATATCCATACGGGGCCGTCAGTTTCCAATTCTTCCGACAATACAGTCAATCTATCATCGTCTGCTGCAAAGGCCTCGAGACTGGCTATGGAAATGAACATCAGAAGAGAAAATAGCCCTGCCCACGCCTTCGCCATGCCTCGCCGAGGCGCGTCTGCCTTAGAATCCTTCAAGCGAACCGCGTCAGTGCGACGCGTATGACCGAACGTCCATTGGCCAGGGCAGCGGTCGCAAGACAGCGCATTGCAAGGGTGATGCAACTAGGCGATAGGAATAGTCCAAAGAGTTGGACTCCAGCCCTTGTCACAGGGCCAAATGATCCTGAAATGCCCATCTCTCTGGCACCTTTCTCATCTATTAGAGAATCAGAAAATCTCCCTGCTTCAGTCACTATTGCAACTAGTGGTAACCTATGTTTTCCCTTTGATTCCGAGGACAGCTGGACAGCAACAGAAGGACTAGTTCTTCCGCCAAGCCTATCGGAATCAGATTCTGGCGAGTTTAGTAGGGGAAATCAACTACTCATAGTAACATGGCAGTCAATGCACCATGATGAGATGCTTAACGTCGAGGAATTGGAACCATCGATAGTATGTCTATCTGATTCAGTGCAATTGGCCAACAATCCTGGCTTACTTGTCGAGGCGCTGTTTACTCTCAGGACTAGATTCCCGAACTCATTGCTATGGACTCCCGGAATCGGTGGCCCCGACAATTGTGCTCTTCTGACTTGGATGGGAGTTGATCTATTCGATCTAGCGCGTTCACGCAGAGCCCACTCTATGGGCGTAATTCTGTCAGAAGACGGGCCTAGGATTCCAGAGCAGACTTTGTCCGAGTCACACGATATGGAAATTCAAGTCGCAGCATGGCAGCGATCTATTGCAGCCACTAGGTCGGCCATCCGAGATGGTTCACTCCGAGAGTTGGCCGAGCGCCAGAGTACATCGAGTCCTAGGTCAGTAGAGAGACTGCGTAGGCACGATACTATGGCGAGTGCACTTGAGGGGGGTAAAGCCGGCCTAGAGAGAGTAGTCGGACATGAGCGGAAACTTAGGTGCCACACATACCAGAGTAGAGACGACCCACTTATTCGAGACTGGAGGGAAAGAGTGGCGGATTCACATCTGCCCCCTGAGCACCAACGAGAATTACTGGTTCTACTCCCTTGCTCTGCAGTAAAGCCCTACAGGACTTCACAGAGTCATCGTAGATTCCTCTCTTCGATACCAAGTAATGCCGCCCACCAAGTAATGGTCACAGCTCCCCTGGGGTTAGTCCCTAGGGAGTTGGAAGAGATATGGCCAGCAGCCAATTATGACATCCCAGTTACTGGAGATTGGGATTCAGACGAGCTATCAGTAATTCGCAACATGTTGGATAGGCTGTGCTCGAGAGTAGAATATTCCAGAATCATAAATCACTCTGGTGTTGAGTTAAATATAGAAGGAATCGAAGTAATTGATACCAGACAAGGAGATTCAGCCGGCTCGCCCGATGCATTAAATCGTCTAACAGAAGCAATAGAACAGTCCGAACTGGATTTTGATTTGAAAAATCTCAAGAAATCCCAAAACACTCTATCCCAGTTGCGCGCACTATCCAGATTCCAGCACGGAACCGACGCATGGCTTGAAGGGGCAATAGTACGAGGGAGACCTCCAATTTTCACCATTATGAGGGGGCGTGAACAGATTGCAATGTGGAATCCTCGTTTAGGCCGATTCGCATTTTCCAAAGCATGCTTACCAATCTTGCTGAATGCCAATGCTCTGCCTAGGGCCGAATTAGATCCGGAATCTGACTGGAGAGGAGACCTCTTCTCTTCGAATGTAATATCGGCCGATTCTACCATCAGAATCGGAGATGAGGTCCTAGTCATGCAGAGTGGAGAACTCGTCGGCTCGGCCCGTTCAGAGGCCGCAGGTTGGGAATGGCCCAATGGTGCGGGAAGACTTGCGAAGAGCCAGCACAGGCTCTGAGGAGTCCACCAGTACTGCGTAGCGATTAAAGAGGGAGAGCAGGTCGCCCGGTCGCCGAGGTGTAAGATATGTCACGCATGCATAGTGGAGGCAAGGGTAAGAGCGGTTCCACTAAACCGCATACCTCAGAGGTTCCAGTATGGTCGGCTAGCGACAAGGCTGAGATCGAAGAATTGATAGTCAATCTTGCAAAGGAGGGCCATTCTACTGCTATGATTGGAACTATTCTACGTGACAGTCATGCTGTCCCAAATGTTCGCTTAGTTACCGGAGAGAGAGTTTCAGAAACACTGGCTCGAAATGGAATCACCGGCAGATATCCGGAGGATTTGATGAATATGATGAGGAAGGCTCTGAATTTGATTGATCACCTATCATCCAACCCTAAAGATCTGCACAATCGCAGACAACTAGCCCTCTGTGAGTCAAAGATTCGAAGGCTGGCTAAGTATTACATCGGCACAGGACATCTCTCGCAAGATTGGGTGTACAAACAGGATCAACTACGACTAATGGTCGAGTGATTTGGCGTAGAGGATTTGTACTTCCAACAATTAGGAGCGCCGTGCACACGCTTCTGGGGTCAGAACCACTGTCCGAGATTACTGATTTATTGTCTAGGTCTGCTGATTATATTCGAAGTAGTTCTTCACCCATCCTCCTTCTTGCCGCACCCTCACTACAAGGCGCTCTAGCAATAGCCCCAATCGAAGCAGCGTTGCTGGACTCAGGGTTACCTTATAGGAGAAGATTCAAGATGACAATTCCTGAAAATCCTCCTTGGATTAATATCCTTGGCCCCGGAGATTACAGTGGTTCCAAGTTAACTGAAAATCCATTCTCTCTCTCAATATCCGGAACTGTTGTTGAAGGACTGCATGGTCACCAAGGGGACTCTCGCAAGGGCCCACTAACTGCAGTCACTCAAGCCCACGCACTAGCCGAAGCGATCTCCCTCCAAGGCCCTAGGACTCGTAGATTGCGGCCATGGGCACTTTCTGGAAACTGGCTCAATTCTGCACTAGACACGACTTATGATCCCGTGTATACGGCACTCAGAGACCTGTTGACTGAAGACGGCTCAATTAGAGTAGTTCCACTACCCGAAGTCCAACATCCTCACATCTCACAAAACAATTGGATTGACCCAGAAGCACTCGCAGCAGTGTCTCATAGGTGGGATAGTTTGGACATGGAGGGAAGGGCAAGATCTCTTTCTCATCTGATTCGCCCAAGTCTTGATTCTAGCACACCCTCGACAGCAAGATTGGAAGAAATAGGTTGGCACTGTGTCATGGGCCCAGGTTGGTCTACAGATTTAGCAGGACAAATAGCTGCAGCAGCATCGTACTGGAAGAGTGAACCAGCCACAGTCGCTGCGACAAAAGTCACCGATTCACTGCTCAGAGAGGGAATTATTCCTCTATCCTGAGCATGTTTTCGCAACTAGGACATTCCATTCTCAGGGGCCTAACGTCTGACTCAACTGTTACCTTTGTAGAACAAACAGGGCAAGTGATACTAGGTCCTCGGATTTGTTTTGCCATCTTCTGAACCGTTTCATCCTTAGGTGAAACCAATGCTACCGGGAAGACTAGAAATACCGAGGCCAGAGACACGCCGAACACTATCGGCATAGGCATTCCCAGCACATAAATTACGAGAGAAAGACATCCCAGAGTGACTACTGTGACCAAAGCAGGCACGCTTGTTCTTCGCTTAGTCAAAGACATAGCAAAGCCAATTCCAATTGAAAGGAATAGTACTGACATTGCGGCTCCTATCAAAACGCCATAAAGGATGAATCCAGACGGCTGATACTCGACTCTGAAGTCCAAGTCTGGATCTAGATCTTCTTCTTCTATTGTGATTGCTTCTAAGACGACCCATCTTCTGTGTTTGTATTGTATCTCATCCGAGGCAACTGCACCAAGGTCTTCAAACAGCGTCGATTTGAGTTCCGCAGTCAATCCAACATCTGTCCAATATTCATCCTGAGAGGTCCTTACGAAAGTCTCAACGAGAATCTGCCTAGTCCCTTCGGACGAGTCATAATTGTAAGAGGTATCAATTGTAATGGTAATTGCATCCGCACTAAAAGCCCTAGTGGCACCCATGTCGACAGTAATCTCGCTTGGCCCTAATTCGATTGGATTGACTCCAAGAATCGCTTCAACCTCAAGATAAAGGCCATTTGACATGAAAGAGCGTAGATTCGATGCCGAACCGGTCAAGTGACCCTGCAAGGCCAACAACTCGGAATCATCCACTCTCCCATTATGCCTATCATTGGAGGGAACAGAGTCTGAGTATGAATTCAGATTTCGCCACCAACTGTTTGAACCAAGACTTTGATTACCAATGTTATCAAGTCCCCAACGCATCCATTGTGACATCGAACCATCGAATCTGATTATGGCCTCCCTGTGGACCTCGTAACCATCCCATTCGGCATTAATTTCCAGATCCAGAGTAGATCCGCCTGTCCTCAGGGGCTCATTTGCAGGATACCATCCGCCTACATCATCATCATCTTCACCAATTACAATCTCGTGGTTTTTTGCATCAGTAATCTGTAATCCATCTTGAGGGATCAGATAAAAATCAACAGTAATTGTGCCTGACTGAAAGTCGTCAGGAGCTTCCCAGAAGAAGGTAACCTCGACCCCGCCATCAACCCCCGTCGCTATTGGCATTTGACTAATTTGGGAGCCTTGAACAGAGATACCGCCAGTGGAACCAGACCACATCCTGTCATCAAATCCCGATTTCAGAACAATGGGGAAATACACAAGATTACCCAGAACGCTGGCATCCTTCATCTCGATGTCAACTAGTGGAAATCGCATCGTTATTTGCGCGTCGTGCGCCTCAGAACCCCAAAAAAATCTAACTCCAGCATCATCACCAGGCTGTGAGAACATTAGATTCCTCACTGTGAGTGAAATTTGTACTCTGTCTCCATCATTCACCTGTCCTGAGCCGACATCCACGCTGACCTGTAGAGAACCAGATCCGGAAAGGAAAGGATTCAGCCCCCCATCGCCATCATAGAAAGAGCCACCAATCCTGACTTCAAGAGTTGAGTTGATTGTTACTCCAGCCGCGCCTTGAACCTCATAAGGAATAGTGAGCTCCCAAGTTGAATTCTCGTAGGCACCTTCCGTACCCCAGGTTACTTCCCAAGTCCCAACCTTGATTTCGCTTAGGACTGAAGGAGTAACCAGAGTAGACTCAGAATCTGAAGAATCACTCGCTAAATCCTCTTGGAATGGGGTGAGAGAGCCATCATCGGATTCTCCCATCAAGTATAGTCTGAAGTCAGTTGAGTTACAGCAGGTCACCTCACTTTGGGCAGAGGTTGCTAGAGGTGCCGCACTCATCATCAGCAGCACTGAAATCAGTGTCAGTGCACGTAAGCGCGCTCCATCCATTAGACTGGGTGGCTAGCCTGCAACCCTTCAATGCGACGCCTACTTGGTGGCCTGTCGGGCAATATTCAGAGTACTGCTGAGAATCCACTAGCCATGCAGCCAAACGAGCTTAGCGGGCCCATCATCAGGTAAATCTTCCAGCATGGCGAAACCAATCCTCTCAAGTTGATACACATTACCAACTTCGAGTTCGTAATCCTCCAGAAAACCCTCTACCTCTCCTATCTCATCTCTGTCGGGGACATGCAGGACCGCTTCTCGCCCGATGCCCTCAGGAAGCCATTGAACAATAGGTCGATTATCGGATCTGTCAAGGGAATCAATTGTTGCCTTCGAGCCTGAGATGCTGATATCAGCGAATTCCTTCAATCTAAGACTCTCACTTTCACTATCTGATTGTTGGATGTAGAAAGAATCAGACAAGATCCAGGACCTAAATCCGCTGATTTTACCATCGGGATGCCTAGGCAACTCGACAACAGTGCCTGCATGACCTTCTATGTCCAGACTAACAGGGTTTGCTACGAAACTTCGACGTTCCGTCGTAGCATCTAATGTACTAGAATTCATTGACTCAATTGTCTGCATAGAGACAGAAATATCCTTCTGAGTCACACCCAAATCTACCCAGAAGTCCCTTAGTGCCTGTGCATCAAATCCTCTGCGCCTAAGTGACTGGATGGTAGGAAGGCGCAGATCATTCCACCCCTCGCGCTCTCCTGCTTCAATTGAGGCACGCATAGAAGAAGTCGAGAAGCCACCGAATTCGTGAACTTTCACTCTCCCCCAATACAGGGTCTCAGGATACTTCCAGCCTAGATGCTCATACAGTAGGATCTGCTTTCTAGTGCTGTCCATTAGATCCTTGCCCCGAACAATGTGGGTGACTCCTTGCTCATGATCCTCTATTGCACTCTGGAAGTCCAAAAGGGGCCAGACCCTGTAACTATCTCCAACCATGGGATGGGGTGTGTGTTGGATTCTCAATGCAGGCCAGTCTCTCAGGGCGGGGTTTGGTAATGTCATGTCTGTCCTCACTCTAACTACGGCATCACCTTCGCCCAATGTACCGTCATTCATTGACTCCCAATCGGACAGGTTTTCTGCAACATCTCTGAAACGACAGGGACACTCTTCCTTTGTTTCTCTGTAACTCCTGAATTTTTCTGCGGGACATCTGCAGACGTAGCAATGTCCGTCGGAAAGAAGTTTACTCGCATACTCAAGATACACGGGCATCCTATCACTCGCGCGGACAATGATATCCGCAGTTCTACCAGCAAGCCATTCATACTCATCCTCAATCCACTGATAAGCATCAGGAAGCGGCGGCTTTACTCTGGTGTCGGTATCGTCGAATCTCAAAACTACCTTTCCACCATGTATTTTGGCATACTCGGAATTAATCACAACACCTCTAGAGTGACCTAGAGTCAGCGGCCCATTCGGGTTGGGGGCGAATCTAAGAACTACTGAGGAAATACTACCGGGCAATTCCTTCAGGCCCTCGATCTTGCGATGCTTCTCTCTTTCCAGGGCGTCGGGGGCCGACCTCTCAAGCTCGGCCCTGACAGCATCAACTCCTTTGTCGACAGCCATCGCGTTCGCGCTTGCGACTTCTTCGGAGACTATGCTCATCAGTCGCTTAGCCTCTGGCCTTAGCTCGGGCCTCTCTGCAAGCAGTCTTCCAAGCACGCTCCCGGCCTGCCCCTCGCCATTGTATTCCAATGCATTTTGAAGAGCAAACTTCCGAACTGCAGCGACCACTTCGGGACTCCAGCCATGACTTTCAGACATGATAACAAGACTTTCCGCGTAAATGCAGCATTTCACGCTTCGCTCGCTCACCACTCGTCAAGCATCGTTTGTCTAACCACACTTTCATCTTCCGACCTAGTGGGTACTGGAGTACTGTGCACCTCTTTCCAGAGGTCCGATACTGTTGACCAACTCCACCTCAGATCATTGTGAGGTAACTCCTCCAATACCAACTTCCTCACCGCTTCTCTAGTAGCCCCATCAGATGGGTAGCCTGAACCGATTGTGAATCCCACTTCTTGCTCGATTCGTGAGATGGCATCATCCCTACTCACTTTTGCTAGGATACTGGCGCCTCCAGCAACTGGATCTATCGAATCCATAGAGTGTCGAGAATCAATCTCCCAATTCGACCAGTCTTGACCAAGTCTAGCGGCAATTCTTCTTGAGAATCTTGATTCATCGACATCACACGAGTCGACCATTATTATGCCCTCTTGAGTACTCTCAGAAGCCGACTC
>CEUY01041579.1_pt1 | contig 20651 bp, 27 predicted proteins | sample 361481 | NCBI WGS metagenome assembly CEUY01 (sample SAMEA2622737, study PRJEB7988) | marine metagenome | isolation source: saline water (ENVO:00002010), including | reverse complement strand
AGAACCCTCGCCTTCAGCAACTCGTTGTAAGGCGGGGAGTCGTCAGACAAATAAATAAATATTAAAGTAAACAGTAATGTGGAGCCAATTATTAAAGAAATTATATAGAACATTATAACTGGTATTTCTGTTCCTAAGACTTTGCAATCATAACCACAACTAACATTTAAATAAGTAATATATATAAAAAAACAAAAATTTAAAAAAAATAAATAAATTAATTTTTTTTTCATCTATAAATTCTTCCTTAGTTTATAATTGATTTATATATAAAAAAACATATCATAATAAAAAGCAAAGAAAAGAAACTGTAATAAAAATATTTATTTATTAAACAAAAAACCCTTGTGAAAAGAATTTTTATTGGTGTTTTGTAATAAGATTTAAAAATTTTAAAACGTAAAATCAAATTGATAAGGACTGATATAATAAGATACCGAAAGTCCAAAACAAAATGAATGACTAGAATCAAATTTTAATTGCCCTTCTTTTAAACTCTCAATTGCCGCTTCGAGCATTCTTTTTAAATAACCTGTATTTTCTTCTTTATGATTACCTTCAACCATTTCCACATTATTTCTTAAATCTAAAAGAAAAGGTAACATCTTACCTCTAACTTCTTCAAGGTCTCCAACAATAAAGTCAGCTTTAATTAATTTATATAAATCTTCTTTAAAACCTATATGACCATGTACAAAATTACTTTGCAAAACAATTTTTGCGGTATATTTAATTTTGTTATCCATGAACTTTTCCTAATTTTAACAATATGCCAGCTCGTTGACGTTCTTCTGCAAGTTCTTTCGCTTTTTCTTCGTCCATGCTTCTCTTGTATGAATTACAAGGTTCACACATAGTCACATAATTTTTCAATGAATTAGCACCACCTTTAGAACGAGCAAGAACATGATCTTTCGTCATTAACACTTCTGTGCCATCGGGATCGACTGCATATAGATTAAAATGGAAGCTAGGATTTGCAGGTTCACCTTGTTTATTTAAATGAGTCTCCTTTGCAAAGTAGATTCCAACTCGTTCACAGTGAGAACATTTTAAAGACTTTCTGAATACATAGTAACGTTGAGAACCCATCTTCATTAAATCACCATCATAATCAACTTTTACTTTTTTTAAATTAAAGTTTTTAGGGTAGTCAGCAGGATTAGGAAGATTCTTAAAAATCTCTTCTGGTGTGTAAGTTTCTTTTCTTAGGAAATTATTAGCCATTATTTGTTCTCTTTTTTTTATTTTGGTAAATAAAATTTTATTTATTTTTTTGAGGAAATAAAAAGCTCCTAGTGGAGCTTTTTTGATTTATTTTTTAAACACGAACGAATGATTCAAAGCTTAGTCGATCTTCGTCAAAGTCTACGAACTCTTGACCACTATCAGCACGAACAGGTTCTAGACCTTGCTCTACAAACTCGTAATAAATATTACGATCAACTTCAACGTCTTCTTCATTATCTTCTGCAAAACCATGATAGATAAATTTAGTAGAAGCTAAACGTTCTTCATGTTTGCCTTTTGAAAAATATTCTAGAACTTTCAATGAATCTTCTTTTTCAGTTCCTAGAATTTCTTTCATACGTTCAGGGTAGTAGTAACTAATAGTCGGGTTATCTTCTACATATTTAAGGAAAATATTAAGTTGTTCCACATTCTCAGGAGCATTTCCTGATTCAACCATTTCTGATAATTTGTTTTTGTGAAAATCAATTTTGTTCATAATAAATACCTTTCTCTATTTTTTTATTATTATAACATAAATAATATGGGAAAAACAATTTTTTCACCACTCTAATTCCATATACGGAATATCTTCATTTTTTAATTTTAAGAAAGAATGAAATGCAATTCTTCTTGGATCAAACTCTTCTATCTTTTTTTCTGTTTCCAAATCAATTGGGATATAATTTTCATTTGAGAGTGATTTTTCAAAGTCTTCTTGACTAATATTACACTCTTGTTCTCGTGACCAGCCATAATGAATATAATAATTATCAAAGATAACATTCTCGTCGGACTCAAAAGATAAATACTTAATAACTTCAAACGCTGTTTTCGTGTCACAATCTAAAATTGTCTTAATATCATACTCATGATATGAATGATGGTCTTCGTTGTCCTCATATCTTTTCTTTATATATTCTAAAAGGCTTAAAGCCTTCTTTAAAATTGTATTTTCACCCTGTTCTTTTGAAAGCATAGAATTGAGATTTATAGACATATTATCAATTCTATCGGGTAATGGTGCTAATTCTGGCATAAAAATAAGACTCCAAATTATTTCTGCAGAGTTATTATATCACAATTTAAAGCAAAAAAAAAGAACTCTTTATCAAGAGTTCTTTTTTTTTCAAACTTTCCTGTTAAATCGTCCTTTACGACCAAAAATTGATAATAAATAAGCAATCCTTAAAATCTTCCAAACATACTACTGATTCCAAAAATCTACCCCTAGTCAGTATCTATTTGAGTAGAATAAATCCCTATAAACTAAACTTTATTTTATTATTTTATTTAGTAATTAGTCAACAATATTAAACGAAATAAAAAATAGATCAAGTCTTTTTTATTAATGAAACTGTGAAGTATCTCTAATTAATAACAAAACACATAAAATCCTATAAAATAAATGAAATATTAATAAAACTTCATGTCTTTTAAACATTCTTTTTCAACATATTTTCTAAAACTTTCTTCTCTTGAAAGTTCCGCTTTATTGTCTTCATAAGATTTCTTAAAGAACCTAATCTTTTTCGCATAAAACATAGATCGAATAACTTCAACAGAATGTCGTTTATATCCTGCTTCCATTGCATAAAATTCAGCATTAAGAGCGGCTGTATTTTCGTGTATATCGATTTCTTCATTAGCAACGGCTTTACCTGCATAAATGGCAATTTTCGAACAGAAATCGTCTGTATCGGCATTTGAATAACTTGTAAATGTTAAGGATAAAATAAAAGTGGAAAATAAATATTTAATGTTCATAAAATTCTCTTTGGAAAAAAGAATTATATAAGAAAAACAAAAAAAAAGCAACTTACGGAAAAGTTGCTTTTTCAATAATGTGATTTATTTATTTTTTTCTAGTCCAAGCAAGTAAACCAAGAAGACCTAAGAAAATAAAGTTAATAGAACCACCAGAAGAACCACCACCATTTGTAGGGTTAACAACTTCGACGTCATCATCTGTTTGGCTATTTCCATCTTGGTTATTTCCAGTATCAGAATCATTGTCTTCGTCAACGGTTCCATTATTATCACCAGTATCAGAATCATTGTCTTCGTCAACGGTTCCATTATTATTACCAGTATCAGAATCTTCATCCGTTTCTGGATTTGGATTTACGTCACCGTGACTATGTTGATTTTCAACAATTGTTTCATCATAAACCATTGGATTACTTTCAACGGTCATTTTAGAAAGAATCCAGTCTTTAAAGTAAAGGATATCGACAAAAACACTCGTTCCGTCAGCATCACAAGGATATGGTGCATAACTAGCAATACCGATAGCTTGATGCTTACCATTGTTATCAATGTAAGTTAATGCAGAACCAGAGTCCCCGCCACATAAACCAGAAAGAACACCTTCTTCAAAATCTAAATGGTCTGTACACAATGCGCCATCTTCAAAATATGAGTCACCACGTTCTACTTCACATTCTGTTTTTGATAGAGCACGAGCTTCTGCGTGTTTAAGAACCCAAGAACTTTTGTCATTTTCATCAGAACCACGACCATGAATCCACCAAGAACCAATAGACATATAATATAATTCGTCTTCTGTCGTTGGTAGAGTAATAGATTGAACATTATCATAAATAGGGTGTTCTAGTTCCAAGACAGCAATATCATAACCATCTTCATAATAATCAAGATCCCACTGTTCATGAATGAAAATGTTTTTTACTGCTTTAAATTCTTTAATAGTGTAATTTTCTGTCATGTTTTTAACCATGACATAGGTTAAATCTTTGTCATTTTTATTTACACAGTGTGCTGCGGTTAAAATATAACGGTCTGATAAGATAGAGCCACCACAACTAAAATAAATATCTTTGTTTTCATCTCTGAATTCCATAACACGAGCATGGAATTTATAATCCTTTTCATTGGCGTCTGTTCCACCTGCAACCATCGGAACATAAGTGTTTTTTTCCTCAATATTAACTAAGTGACGCTTAAATGCGTCAGCAGCGTTAACATTAAAAGAAAACAGAATAACAAGAACCATAAGTAGTTTCTTCATAATACGATTAGCCTCTTTAATGTTGTTTATGTTGAAAAGTCTCAATTGATTTCCAAATAATAATACTAAAAATAAAAAGTAAAAGCAAGTGTTTACTTACTTATTTTTTACATTTTTTTATATTTTTTTCATATTTTACTTTTTTTTTCAAAAAAAAAGAATAAATGTTAACAGAAAAAAAGACAATAGAATATTATTGAAACAAAAGGAATATATTTCTTTAACAATAAAACAACAAATAAAATAACAAAAAAATAACACTTTTGATATATTGACAATCTTGTAATTTAAAAAAAAAAACATAGAATGGTATATAGGACAATATATAAAATGGAGTTTCAAAATGAAAAAAAGTTCTTTGGCGATAATGCTATTACCATTATTGACTACAGCAGAACCGACTGATTTTCAGGCAATAATTGCTCTTGATGAAACAATAGATTTAAAAGTTGGTAAAAGAGTAGCGGTGTTATCAGAATGGAAAAATAAAGGTAATCAATTTAGTTGTACAGAATGGACACCAAGTGACACAACAATAGATTATGGTTTTTTGTTCAAACAAACACAAGACTGTCAACAAAATCAAGAGCGAGAAACAGCAATTTATGATGTGTTAAGGTCGGGTTCAGAAGTTTTTGAAAGATACAATACAGAAAAACAAACAATAACGGTAGAAAATACAAGAGAAGTGGAAGGGACAAGAGATTTTATTTCAAAAGAAAGAATCGGAGATTGGGGTGAGTGGTTAGCAACAAGTTCTTTCCATACCTGTGATTCTTGGACACCAGATCCTTCGACAATTTTTCATGGTAATACTTATACTCAAACAAGAAATTGTAGCGAAGACCAAGAAAGAGAGAGAATTATTTATAATGTATGGGCTTCAAACTTAGAAACAGAAAACAGAAGAGAGCAAGAAAGGCAAACTATTCCAGTTATTGATTCTCAAATTCAAATAGGTGTAAAAGATTATATCTTATCAACAAGTGAAGGTGCTTGGTCAAACTGGATAGATAAGTCTGGTTCGGGACATTATGATTGTGAAACATGGAGTCCTGATGTGTCAACAGTAGATTCAGGAACAGTATTTGAGCAAACTAGGGACTGTAAGCAAGACCAAACCAGACAAAGAGATTTATATGATCATTGGAAAGTGGCAGGAAAACAGCTTAATAGTGTAGAAACAGAAGAAAAAACAATAGTAGTAGAAGAAAAACAAAACGCAACAGGGACTAAAAATATAATAACTACAACAAGAACAGGTTCTTGGGGTGATTGGAAAGATTCAGGTTCTCATTATGATTGTGGAACTTTTTCACCTTCTGTGTCAACAGTTAACCACGGTTCTTCTTTCACTCAAAGACGTGATTGTAGTCAAAATCAAACAAGAAGTAGAACAATTTATAATGTTTGGACTGACGGAACTGAAACATTAAATAGAGTTGAGTCAAGTTCTCAAACAATAACAGAAAAAGAATCAAGGACAGCAACAGGAACAAAAGATTATATAGTAGGAACAGTAAATGGTTCTTGGAGTAGTTGGTCGAATTCTGGAAATAAATATAGTTGTGGCAGCTATAGTCCAGCAACATCAACGGTTAATCATGGTTCTTCATTCACTCAAACGGGTAGCTGTAGCCAAAAACAAACAAGAAGTAGAACGGTTTATAATGATTGGAAAGTAAAATCTAATACTTATAAGAGCACAGAGACCGATTCGAAAGTAATAAGTGTATCTTCAACAAGAACAGCAACAGGAACAAAAGACTACATAGTAGGAACAGTAAATGGCTCTTGGAGTAGTTGGTCTAATGATGGAAGTCCTTATAGCTGTGGAAGTTATAGTCCAGCAACATCAACGGTTAATCATGGTTCTTCATTTACTCAAACGGGTAGTTGTACTCAGAAAAAGAAAAGAACAAGAACAGTTTATAATGATTGGAAAGTAGGCTCTAATACTTATAAAAAGACTGAGACAAGTTATAAAACCGAAAGTGTTTCAAGCTCAAGAACGGCAACAGGGACAAAAAACTATGTTGTAAACAAAGTTTATGGAAGTTGGACAGTTACAGGAACAACAGAACGAAATTGTAGTGTCGAAGAGTTATGGAATTTCCAAGTATCAACATTTAGAGAAACTTGTGATGTAGTAACAACAAGTAGTAGACCTGTTTATAATGATATGAAAGTTGGTTCAAATCAATTTAGTCATAACGAGACAAAAACGGAGACAACAAGAAAAGTTGTAGATACTTGGCAAGTTCACCACTGTGGTAGAGTAGGACAGGTTCAATGTCAATAAATAAGAAAGGTTAGGAGATCCTAACCTTTTTTTTAATTGGTGATTTGCAATTCAATAATGTCAGCAAGAGTTTCGGAATTTTGCTCATGTTGATTTTCACAAATGACTTCAATCATTCGTTTGTAAAGATTATAAGAACCAGATTTCAAAACGAAATCTTTGAATCTATTATATAAGACGGGATAGTGGTTTTCTAAATTGATATCTTTAAGTTCTTCTTTTTCCTTAAAAGTATCAATGAAATAAAAATAATCGACATCTATTTCTTCATTGTTTTCTTTAATACAATCAAAATCAAAAAAAACATAAATAAAAGATTCAATAAATTCAGTTTTAATATTAGTTACATTTTTAAAATGAGGACTGTTTTCTAGATTTTGCTTAATTCTATTAATTATTTCATTACTGATATTATCTTTGAGTTTGCTTTCACGAAATGAAGCTTCCGTGAAGAAAACAACATAATGAGCAGTAAATTGATGAATTTCAGCCATAGGTAAAAAAGAAAAGCTACAAATAAAATTATGTGTTTCGTTTTGAAAGGAAAAAGAATTTTTTACTTCAAACGTTACTTTTCGTCTACGATCATTAGCAAAATCCTCATTTTTACCAATAACACTATAATCTGTTTCGTAATTTGTATTTGTAGAGAATCTTGTGTTTTTATTTTTTTTATCAAAAAAATTAAAGGCATTTTTAAAAAAATAGTTTTTTAATTCTTCTGTATTCATTTGTTTTTTCATTTATTTGTCCTGTTAAATAAATCTTAAAGCGAAAGAAATTATATCATAAAAAATCTCAAAGATAAATGAAAGCACTGTTAATAAGAATCCAAAGATAATAACAATGTATTCAAAAACAACACGAACTTGGAATTTCCAATCAGTTTCAGTCGTTATTGAACAACTAGATAATTGTTCTTTATATTTTTTGTCCCAAGTAACAATATTTTTAGTAGCTCTTTTAAGAAAGCCTTTACCTTCTTTTAAATATGTTTTTTTCTTGTAACCATTCCAGCCCTCATGATAAGCAAGATAAAGCTCTTTTGGGTTATCAAAGCCAATCTTATTAATACTATTACTTTGACTATTGTACCAACCTATAAAATCAGTTGAATCACGAAAGCTCTCTCTGCTTTTAAGCATTCCTACGCTCATGGTACTTTTTAAATAATGATCCCAAGTTCCAACTAACGCTTGTGAGTATCCATGAGCAGAAGATGCATAATTTTCACCCAACTCATACCATTTATTTTTACGAACAGGTCGAGCGTCATGTTTGAATGCTGATTCTTGTCTAATGAAAGATAATTGAGTGTGGATTGGAGTCCCCCATTTATCTTCGGAATCTTTTAACGATTGAAACCAATCTGGATTTTGTTGAAGCATTTGACAGGCATTGTTGGGGAACACCGTACTAATACTTTCCGTTTCTGTATATTGGCTTATAAAAAGCAAGATAGAAGTAAACAAAGCAGTAATAGCAGCAATAAATTTTTCCACGTTATCCTCTTAGCTTGAATGTAATAATTCTATATATTCTAATGTATTTTTTGTCACATGTCCATCATCCAATACGATATTTTTAACCATTTCAAATATTTTGTTATTATCAATGGAATTAAAGAATAATTCATTAACATTCTCAAATAAAAAATCTAATTCTGAATCAGATATTACAATCTCGTGTAGCTCATAAATGTTTTTATAAAAGAAATATTTAAAAAATAACTCATGGTAATTATATTCAAAATTATTAAGGTACTGTATGTTATGGATTGTCATTCCATTTCTTTTTTGCTCATATTTATCTCTTATTAAGATTTTTTTTAAATTATTTTGAAATACATATATCAAGTGAAGAAATAAATGGTATGAATTGTCTAATTCAAAATTTTTAATATTGTATTTAGGTTGTTTACGATAAAAATCATATTTATATTTCTTTTGGCGTTTTGGAATATTTTCTTCATTAAGAAATATTTCAAGATTATCAGAGTCGTCGTCTTTCAATAAAGAAAAATAAATTAGGTGTTTTCTTCCAAAATAATAAAAATAAAAAGATTCATTAATGATAAAAGATTTGGTGTTATGTTTTTTTTTATATTTATCCATAACATCAAAATCGGCAGACAAAACCTCACCTAAGCCAAGAGCATTTTTATAAAAAATATTTTTAAGCATAGGTTTATATTTTTTCAAAGTATTATTTTCCATAAATCAACTCTATTCTTTCAAAATCATCTTCTGATATTTCATCATCAAAATATCCAAGATTCTTTAAAAATTCGTCTAAATTGTTTTTCAAAACTGCAGATATGAAATGATTAAAAATCAAATCTTTTAGGCTTTGAATATCTTTTTCTGATAATCGGATATCAAATCTCTTTTCAAAATGGTCAAGCATTGAAAACCTAAAATAAAAATCTTTAAATATCAACTTCGAGATATAACATTCCCAAGAAACAACCTTCTGCTCTTCTGAGGAATAGGAATTATTATAATTAAGTATTTTAAAATCATTGAATTCTGATTTTAAATAATCTTTAACTTTATCTAAAGTAAGTATTTCAAAATCTTCTTCATTTTTTGGTTTAAAGTTAAAAACAACATGAAAGAAATCTTCACTCTTTATATTTAAAGTGTAAGCTTGTATTATAAAAAAGAATTCCTTTTCTTCAAGAGTAATGACGTGCTCTTCTGCATATATGGTTTTATTTAATACTCCTAAGATTTTTGTGGAAAATCCTCGTAAGAAATAAGAATCAGAAAAAGTTTTTTTATTAAATATAATGTCAGCGAGAGAGTATATATCTACTTTGTTATTTGCCATAAGTTAATTCCATATAATCTTCAAAGTCTTTATCAAAAATAAAATTGTTTTTTCTAAAATCATTACAAATATTCTCGGTTAAAATAATGCCGTCTTTCGTCAATTTTTTTTGGTCTAAGAACGAATCAATAAAACAAAACAAAGCTTTAAAATTTTCGTCACTGATTTGAGGAAGATCTGCAATATAGAAATAAATAGACTCTAATTTTAAGGAATCAACATTGACGTTAAAGATTTCTTTAAAAGAGACGTTAAATTTATAATCTATTGAAGAAAAGAATTTACCACAATTATATTGAATATTATAATCTTTTGAGAAATCTATATTTCCAACAGAAATATCTTGAATGAAAGAATGAATGCTTTCTCTGTGTTCACTTTCAAATAAAGACAACTCAGCTTGTGTTAAATTACGGAAGTTTAAAGAGATATTAAGTTCTAATGTATTATTGTTTAAAAAAACATATTCTAATTTAACATTCTTTATAATATGTTTTTTTTGTTTAACATCAAAACCAAGAGATTTAGGCGTGATAAGACTAATAAATTTAGAACCAATATTCCCATCTTCGGGATAAAAATGTTCATAGTGAAACATATTTTTTTCAATTTCGTTTTGATTGTTTAAATAATCAAAAGACAAAAAATCTAGCATTGTTGTAAATCGATAAAAAGTTTTTAAATTATTTTCCATAGTTAAGCTCACAATATTCGTTAAATAAGTTTTTTTTAAATTTGTTATTTTTGAAAGAGTGGTGAACAAGTTCAGAAAATACGTTTCTTTCTCTATCTTTATTTGTATATTCGTTAATTTTGGCGGCAAACAAAGTTAATTCTTCACGAGTTATTTCAAACTCACCAATAAGTTTAAAAATAGCACTTTTAATATGATAATCCATGATGCCATGATCATATTTGTTAATATTTAATGATTCTGTTTCTATGTAATTATTAAATACCTTTTCACTTACTGCACCACTATTTTTACTAGATAATCTTTTGCCTCCAGCTTTAAAACCTTTTAAGCGATTAAAATATTTTCTTAAAGCACATAGTCGAAAATAAACATACTCTGACATTTCATATTTTTCTTCTCTATCTTTTGGTTCTCCATAAATATTAACGAGTTTTTTATAGTTATCTTCGTCATTAGAAAGAACTTTAAAATCAATGTATGCATGATCACTATTTCCAAAGCTATGTGTAGAAATAATAAACTCTTTTGGCATTATCTCAAAAAAACCATATTCTTTTATTTCAAACTCAATAAAGAAAGCCACTTCTTTTTTGTTATGATCATTCTCACAATAAACATATTTAAACTCGGAATACGTTCGAAAATTAGAATATGTATAATTATATTCTTTTGGAAAAAGCAATTCGACAAAACGTTTTTCACTTTTTTTCAGGCTTTCTTTGTTTATTATCATCATTTTGTTCCTGTTGCTTAATTCTTGTATAGAAGTTCGATTTCTTCTTTAAATTCGACAGAAAGCGTAAAATCTTTTTCGATCCATTTCTCTATAATTTGAGAAAAATACTTTATCTCTTTTTTTGATAAAGAAAGAGGGTCTATTTTTTTAATATTATTTATTAAACTCTGAATATAAGATAGTTCTTCTGGATTTAATTCTTTATTTAGCTCCAAGTGTTTGTTGTCTTGAAAGAAAACAGACTGAAAAGCAAGAGAGTCCCAATCAATAAAAATAGATTTGAAATCTTTAAAGTAAAATTGGAATCTAAAAGCATGTGTAGTTTCGTATTTTTTAACAATACTATTTACAGAATAAGTGTTTTTATTGTATTCTGAATTTTCAAGTTCTGGTTTTTCGTTGAGGTCAAAACCTTTAATTAGAGATTCTGATAATTGTGGGGCAATTAAAGTTTTAAGATTTTCAATAACGCTTTCACTCTTATTTCTTAAACCTACGGAGTCTTGCAGGAAAATGACAGCTAATAAACTATAGCCTTTTTTTGATTCTGAAAGAAAATAAGAAGAAGAGTCTATGTAATATACGTCATCTTCTAATTGAACTTTACCTTTAAAAGCCTCTAATATAACTTTAGGCTTAGTAATAATATTAGATTTATTGTTTTTTACAAATGGGATGTAAAACTTAGAGAGTTTAACCCCGACAAATGAATGTTCTGAAAAAGGTATTTTAAAATAATTTCGAAAATCATTTTTGTTATTTACATTAAAACACATAGAAGCCTCTGATATAATATTGCCTCTATTATATCAAAGACTGCCTAAGAAAACAATATGTTTATTGCTTGTAGAGTAATATCAAATGCTCTTTTAAATCGTCTGATATTCTATTCTTTCCTTCTTCGAAAGAAATATTTTTTAATAACTTACAAAAATCTTCTTTATTAAGGTCATTAATGAAATCTTGTATTTCATATAAATCGTCGTAAAGTTGTTGTTGCTCTTCTTCAGAAAGATATCTTGGGAGGTCTTGTGCTTTTGGGTATGTATCAAAATATACAAGGTTGATGTTTTGTTGAAAAGTAAAAAAATTAAAATCAAAGGTTCTAAGATCTTTAAAGTTACGAAATTTGAAATTTAAACTAATCACTTGTTTGTCAAAGCTATTGAATTGTTTTGTAATTTTAACATCAGATAACCCTTCTTCTTTTAAATAAAAATCAATCAAATAATTAAACAACTCAATTTGAGCCTCTTTTGAAGATTTATCAATAGAGACAAAGATATCTAAATCATACCCATTGTTTTTAGAATAATTTAAATCCAAACAGAATGAATAAATATCAATTACCTGAGAAGTATTCTTCAATTCAATTTTGAAACGATCTCTATTAGATACAGATATACCTTTTAAAAGAGAAGGATAATTATAAGTCTTTTTATGAGTGCAATTTAAGAACTCTTTATTTTCTAATATCTCCTTTGGAAAATAAAAAGACTTATAAACATCTTTTAAAGATCGTATTTTTGACATAAAAATCACCCTATCGTAATCTTTTCTTTAATTAGATCAAAATCTAATAAAAAAATAAGTTATGGTGTTCTTTCTATATTTTTAAAGTGAAGGTGTAAAGCAGAAAATTCTTCTTCAATTTCAATGTCTACTGCTTCTTTATCAAAGACGATTTCTTTGCCTGATTGTTTAGCTTCTTCTTTAAGTTTTAATAAATATTCAATCATGCTTTTTTTATCGTTCATAACTATGCTCCAAAATTAAGTTCTAAGTTTTCAATTTCTTCTTTTTCTAATATGTCATTGTCAGTAATAAAGTAGTGTTTCGCATATTCAACAATATTTTCTTTTAAAGAATCTAATTTTTTTTCTTTAATGAAGTTAAATAATGAATTACGTTTTTCAAGACTAAAATCAGACAAGCTTTCATGACCACAAAACATAAATCTATGGAAATCAAAAGAGAAATCAGTGAAATCGTCAAATGAAATTGAAATCAATACTTCATGATCGGTTGATTCTTCGTCAAGTTCATCGCACCAATAAATCTCATAATCTTTGAAAAGATTTGCTTCTTTTATTTCTAAAAGAGTTTTTTGTGTAAGCGCATTTTTTTCTTTTATGGTTTCAGAATCAGTATTACCAAGACTTGGATTGAAAATACCAGCAAAAATAAAAGTTTTTTTCCCGTCATCTTCAATTAAAATCTCAAAAGACATTTTTCGATATTTATTTTTAGCACTGATCTTTGGTTTATCAATGCTAATATAAGAAAAGTCATTATGAAATATATAATCGATATTGTCTTTATTTTCAATAAAAGGTAGCTTAAATAGTATATCGCTAAGGTCTTCTGTTTTTATTAAATATTCCATTTTAAACCTCTACTAAAAAATCAAAATCAGACTTTAAAACAAACTTGATTTGATTATCTTTTGTTTTAACAATAATAAAATGACTAAGGTCAGATTCACCGAATTCAAAACTTACACCAGTAGAGTCTTGAACAATAAGCACATCACCTTCTTCGAAAAAGAAATGATTTTCTTTCGCTTCTTTTTCATTAAAACAAAAATGACAAACGTCTTTTATGTTTTTAAAATTGGATTCTATTTCTAAAAAAGTAAATTCTTTAAGCTTCATCGTTTAAATACCATATTCTAATTCTATTAATTCTAATAAATCTTCTGTAATTAGGATTGTTTCTTTTTCTTTGTTATAACTAACAAGAAGATTCACTATGTCAGTTATTATATCACACCTATCGTTGTAAAATCCAGTTTTTAACATAGGATAAAGTTTTTTATATTCAGACTCAGATAATGTAATTTCATCACCCAATAAATCATTAATCTGATCTAATAAAGCGAAATAAAGAAAATCGATGTCTAAGTCTTTAAAATTATCAAAATCAAAATTAATATAAAAAGAGCTTCCATTTCTAGAAGAAAGTTGAGACTTTGCATTTTTATATTTTATAAATAAGGGTTCTTGTGCCAGCTTATCCTCAACATAGTTTTTAACAATGCCAAATGGGAACTCTGAAGAACCAGCATTAATGTTGAAAGTCACACTTCCTTTTAAAACATTATTGATTTTAGTAAATAAAAATAAAGTATATATTGTTATATTAATTCCACCATAGGCAATCTGTTCCCTCCCTTGAAAAGATAAATAAGGTATGTATTTTTGTTTATAATCTTTTTCGTCGAAATAAGGGGACATATCAGAATAAAGATTATTAAAGAAAGTTAATGTTCTTACTTCCTCTAAACGAAAGATATTGTTAAAATACTTTTGAAGGGATAACTTATACTCCATATAAAAGCTCCAATATTTCAAACGTTTCTTCTCTGGTTCTATTTAAATTGATATCCAGCTCTTTTGCAATAACTTGCGGAATAATAGTGTTATACCCTCTTAGCTTATCTTTTTTAGACAAAAGTTCTTCTATAAATTCAGGATTAATATTAATGCTGTAAAGATATAGAGCATCTTCATAAACTTTATTAGCAGAAAAAAAGAAATCATGAGAAAAATCAAGATTTTTAAACCCTTCAGATTTAAAGATATAGCATCCTACATATTTATTTTTTTTAAGTGTAGAAGAAGGAAGGAAAACGTCAGAATTGAAATCTTTAATAGATCCAATCTCTGGATTAATAAAGAATTCTTTAAGTAAAAATGAAAAAGAATCTTTTATCTTTTTTAATTTACAATCACTAATAGGAAGAAAATTTTCATCGTCAGGTCGATAAAAGAAAAATGAACAATATAAAGTACCGTCTTCTTTTTGATTCAATTTAAAAGAAGTTAATATGCTTTTATTTAGTCTAAAATAATAATAAAGTTGTTTATTATGTTTTATTGTTTCTGCTTCTGGATATACGTCTGCAAATTCAAGATTGGTAGCACAACCTTCAAAGATATCTCCTGTATATCGAAAGCTCCCTGACAAAGCTTGAACGACGAAATCATCTTTATGAAAGCTTTTCTTGAACATATTCGCAATATATTCTCTGAATTCAACAATGTTTATGTATTTATTATTCATTTTCTAAAACAATCTCATTTTTCTGGTATTTTTGTTTAACATATGTTGAATAGTAATTTTCTTCTTTGATTTCTTTTTTAATTTCATCAAGGATATATTTTGCAGCGTCACTTTTATTTTCAAAAATAGAGTCAAAATCAGGACTTGTTTTAATAGAAGATATTAAAAGTTCTTTTTCTCTTTTAATTTGTTTCATTTTCTGCTCATGATTAAATATAAAGATATTTTTCTTCGTAGCAAAACCTTCTTTATAGAAAAAATAATGTATATGTATTAAAACAAAAGGTAATATTAAAAAAGGCAACAAACTCTTTGCAAAAGAAAAGTAAACAAAGCTATGAAAGAAAAAAAACTCAATGGCGAAAGGGATCATTGTAAAAAGCATAATAAAAACAAGACAAAGATTTTCAGCATTATCTGGGTGATGGAATTTTACTTTTTTATTCTTTGTATTCATTAAATTTTTTTCTGTTTTTTTATAATTAAAATAGTCTACAAAAGGTGCGATAAAACAACAGCAAATAACGCCAAAAATAATAAAAGAGAAAAAATGAAAAAGTTTGTAGTCGTTAAAAACAGAATCCTGAATAAATAAAGATGGAACGAGTAAAGACAAAATTATAACAGAATGGATAAAATGTTTTTTTGTAAAATGACGAAAAAGAAGAGAAAGTGAAAATATCTCAATTGAGGTTTCATTTTCAAGTTCATTTATAGATTCTAACTTATTCAATTTTTCATTTAAATTCATAAAAATAATCCTTACATCGTCGCAAGGATTATATCAAAAAATAAAATAATAAACAAGTTAAATTAACGACTAAATGTTGTTTCCAAATATAGTAAAAAATCGTCATCTCGAAGTTTTCTAGATTCTTTAATTAAAAACTTTGAAAGACTTAAATCTTTGCAATATTCCATAATTTCCTTTCCTTCAAAGAATTGATATCCAGTAAATTGATATATTTTTTCAAGAACATTATAAGAAACATTAATGTTGTAATTTATTGAAATATAATCACGGAAAAAACCAATAAAAATATATTTATTAAGTTTATTGAAAAGTTCTTCATTATGAAAAATAGAAATAGAGTGTGACTGAGAAGAGTCTTCTTTTCTTAATCTATTTTTATAAAGGATAAAAGAATGGATAATATCTCCTTTAAAGAAACATTTAATTCTATCAATTTCTTCTTGGCTAATATCGCCTTTAAAGACAAGACCAACAATGACTTCTTTTTTATTGGAAATGGTAAAATCAAAAGAACATTCAGCTTCTAAGTCTTCATTAGAAAAATCTAATGATAATGAAGATTGTCTAAACTCATCGTTAACACATTTAAAACGAAACCTAACAGTGCTAGGTGCTACATTTAAATAGTTTTCTAATAATAATTGTTTTAATTTTTCGTCTTCTTTGTACATAATAAATTCCTATATTCCAAAATTTAATTTTAAATAATTTAAGCATTCTTCTTCGTTGATACTACGTTTGTTTTTATTGTTGTTTACAAAACTTTCAAAATCTAATTTTTCATAAAATCTTATTGGAGTTATCTTTGTATCAATAAAAGAATCACCCAGTATATCATAAACTTCATAGCAAAAATCTTCGGAGATAATTATATCATCTTTTATGAGGGAATAATGTCGTATAAACTCATTAAAAAAAAGTTTATTTAATAACTTATAATTTCCTTCATTATGTTTAATGTTAAAAAAAATAGAATAAGGACTTAATCTGGTTTTTTGTTGTTTAGATAAGGTTTCTTTTATTAAAAGATCTACGTTTTCAATTTTAAAAAAAGAAAATGCTTTTGAAAGAATTTTTTTATTTAACTTACTTTTAGTAGAAAGTTTAAATGTAACTTTTTCATTATCCGTAACAGTCATCATGAAAAGACCATTAATAGGAAAATCACTAGAATTAAATAAGAATGATAAATACCATTGCTTATTATTAATTTGCTTAATCTGATAATTAACATAACTTTCAGGAGGAAGTTTATTAAAATAATGTTTTAATAAATGATTTTCAAATGTCGTGGATTTTTTATACATAAAAATTTTATCTTCCATAGTTTAATTCAAGATGTTCAAGGTATTCGTTCTCATTAATTTTATAAATTTCATTTGTATCATTATTGTCAATTTTAAAATCTTTTATAGTTAAGGAATCATAAAAATCTTTAGGTCGAAGACTACTTTTAAAAAAGGAATCTTCAAAGCACTGGTATATCTTATCAATAACATTATCTGATAATTCAATTTTTTCTTTTGATAATAAGTATTTATTTATGTTTTTCTTAAAACAAAATCTGTTTAACTCTTTATATGTATTTTCACTATGTTCAATTTCAAATCGGACAGTGACAAAGTATTTGGAATCATCGGGTAATTTATTTTGTCTTTCAATATTCTTCTGAATATTTTCTTTGACGTTTTTAACTTTAAAAAGAGAAAAAAGTTTAGAAAGATAATCTTCTGTTAATATTTTACAGGGTCTCATTTCAATCATAGCAGACTCTTTATTTATACAAATGGAAGAGTAAGAGTAATGTTTTGGTCTTTCAATGTTTTTTTCTAATTCAAAATCGAAATATATTAATGTTTTTTTACCATTATCAGGTACTTTAATCATATAGTTAAAATCTATTTTCTTTGGCAAAGTATTAAAATAACAATCTAATAAATATTTTTCTATATGTGTATGTTTTTCGCTCATAATCTATCTACCATAATCTATCTACCATAATTCAATTCCAAATATTCTAAACATTCTTTTATTTTTTTATAATACATATAATAATTTTATCTTAATAATCAATTTGAAAAATTTAATTCGATATAATCAACAAAATCTTCCTCAATAAGTTCTTTGGTTCCGTCTTCTTTTTCAATTATATACTTGTCTATGTTTATTGCTTCTAGATATTTTTTAGCTTTCTTCGTCCTTTTAAATAAATGCACAGTATATCTAATTAGGAACTCAATCATATCTTCGGAAACTTTAATGTTACAGTGGTTTAATATTTCATCAAATGTGGTCATAAGACCAAGTTTAGAAAATTGTTCTGTAAATCCATATTCCATCTTTTGTTTAAGCTTAATTGAATAATAAGGCATTCCAGTATTATAGTTCATAGATTCATTAATGAACATTTCTTGAATATTCTGACGACTCCCCGCCCTAAAAACGGGCGAGGCTTCCAAGCCTGTTGATTTTAGATTTCCTTGGTGAGAACCATCAATATTTAAATTATCACGAAGCCATTGGAAATCATTATCATTAAAAGGATTGCCTTTCTTTTTTACGATAAAAAGTAAATGGTCATTTGCCGATGTAACTTCGATAAGAAATCCTCCTTTCTTGAATTTTAAATGGACAGTCGCAGAATAAACATTTTTAGATAGTTCTCTGTTGTAATATCGAAAGAAATCTGTGTGGAATGTATAAGGGCTACTGATAAATCTTGATAGCAATGTTCTCATTTTTTGTTTCATAGAAGCCCTTTTTAAATTGAAAAAGTTATTATAACAAAAAAAAGAAATCATTTCGAGTTCTTTTTAATAATATTATTTCGCATAACTCAACTCAATTAAATCTTTCTTTTCTTGATCCCAATTAGATTCTATCAATTCTTTTATAATTTCAAAAATAAGTTTATCATTTTTGTAAAAATCAAAACCAAGTTTTTTAATAAAACAATAACTTTGATAAACCTCTTCTTCAGAATATTCTTTTACTTTAATTCTATTGTATTTATTTTGACTGCTGAGATTGATATTTATTCCACTCAAATTAGTTTTTGAGTTTAGAAGACTTAAAGTAACATTTTGAAAACTAGAAGCTTTATCACGCCAATTTTTATGGACGGTGTTAAAACCAAGGTCAAAGAATCTTTCTCTAAAAATAAGATAATCAAGTGAAATTTCTTCATTAAAAGAAGACGTTTTGAATTTAAAATAAACAGTTGCAGCATAATCATCAGAAGATACTTTTAAATCATCAACTTCTTTTATTTTATAATGATTAATAAAATGTTCTTTCAGAAAAGAAATGAGGTTTTTCTTTGTTTTAAATGCTTTTGGGTTTTTGCCTTCCTCAAAAATACCTTTAAATCTAAAGTGTTTATTGCCGTCACTTTCTGTAATTTCGAGAGTCCAAGAATCAAAAATAAAAGCAGTATTATATTTTTTAGAATAATGTTTAACTTGTTTCTCAGATCTATTGTAAATAGTAACAAAATAACTCTTATCTTGTTGTGAGGTGTTGGTATTAACCCCAAAACTATACATATCATCCCTAACCTCATAATGGTAAGGAGATTTAAAAATTGGAGTATCAATCCTTTCACAAATGTCTTTATCTTTATAGATCATTTTCAACCTTTTTTAATTAAATAATATATTTTATCTATTTTCGAAATTATTTTTAATCATATAAAATAATTTACAAGACCTCTATAAAAACAACTATTTTTTTAATGTTTATAGATAACATACTTGTTTTTTTTATGCTAATACAATCTTCTATTATATATAAAAAATTAAATAGAAGCAAGATAAATCATTGCAACAAAAGTCAAGAAATGGTAATGTAAAAGAAAAAAATAAGGATATCAAAAAATGTTTCGCTTTATAATAAAGCTTGGAGTATTGGCAGGATTAGCTTATGGTTCTCATGTATATCTAATGCATGAATTAGAAGCTTCTACAGTAGAGTATCAAGAAAAAGGAATTAAAAAAGAATTTATTAGATTGAAAGAAGAAAATAATAAGCTTCTTTATCTCAATGGTTCTCCGAGCTTAAGAACAAGAATAGTAACAACAGAATTTTTAGGACAAGATTTCTATTACAATGGAGATTTGATTAAAATATTTGACGAAAATAATAACAAAAAGGTAGACGAAGGAGATTTTGCTTTTGTAAAAGTTTCAGATTTAAGCACTCTTCAAAAAGACAATCATAGTTTTTTAAAATGCAGTAAAAGTTTAATAAAGATATTAACGGAAGAGACAGATAAAGAATCACCTTTAACTTTGATGAATAAAGAAAGTAATGACGTATTTAGCTGCAGAATAAATGAGACCGAAGGATATGCCTTTTTCAAACTGTAGATTACTTAGCATAATTCATTTCTATTAATTCCAACATATGTTGAAGCATATCTTTATTAATTTTTTTACAAGCTGAAAATTCTGAGAGTATAACCGCATTTTTAAAAGATTTAATTCTTTCTATTTTTTTTTGATAATCAGAAATAAAACGATTGCTTTTTTCAAATAAAAAATCATATTTAATTTTAGAATGAAGGACATCCAAATATTCTTCTGATATTTCTATCTTACCAAACGCATTCCAAGCAAGGTATTTGAAATAAAGTCGAGAAAAATAGTTTATATCTGGAAGTAAATCTGTTTTCCCAAAAGATATTTCATTTTTTATAGACAAATTATTGATTTTATCTTTTTTGGATAAAAGAAGATTTTTAAAAAATTCGTCAAAATATAAATATAAATTCGTGTCTTCTAATTCTTTATCTTCAAAATATAAAGCATAGTCAATTTTAACACTATCCTTATCAAAATTAAAATACATATCAATATGATCAACTCTATCTAAATGTTCTATTTTAAAAGAAGAGTTAAAACGAAGATATTCTAACCTTATTTGTAATTCAAATAAATGATTCGGATTAGAAAAGAAAGGATATAAACCAAAATCAACAGAGTATTCTTTTACATTAAAAATACC
>CEUY01205129.1_pt1 | contig 20772 bp, 19 predicted proteins | sample 361481 | NCBI WGS metagenome assembly CEUY01 (sample SAMEA2622737, study PRJEB7988) | marine metagenome | isolation source: saline water (ENVO:00002010), including | reverse complement strand
AAATGAAATTGAAGATTAATAAAAATTTTATCTATTTTGTATTTTTATCCCTCTCTGGAGTACTAATTTGTTTACTTATTTTTGGAGGTCAACAATTTAGGATTAATAATATTAATCAAGACCTTAATAAAAAGATTACTGAGAATTTAAATCAGAAAATGTTTATTTTGGAACAAGAAGACAGATTAGATAGGATTAGTCATAATTTTGCTAGTGGTGGGGGAAAAATAAAACGTACATTTCCTTCTTCAGAGGAAGGTCAAATTGTTCAGTTGAATGATTTTTTTTCTTTTGACAGGCATCATTTTATATATGAATCATCTGGTAATGATGAAAATTTTTTCTTGAATACAGATATCATAGATAATCTAGAAATTTTGAAAGATTCTTATAAACTTTTTATTAATGCTCAATCGATAAGTAATTTTCAGATCACCCAATATGATACTAATGGACATAGATTATCTTTTGAAGGTATTGCATTAATAAATTTTGACTTTAACACCAATGATAATCCAGAAATTTTTGAAGAATTCAAATCTGAAGAAGTAGAACATGCAATGTTTAAAGTAGAATTGATAGACGGAGGTATAGGTGGTGCATCAGCAGGTGATTCTATAGAAATTACTTTAATGCCAAATAGTGTAGACGCTCCTCTTCTGTTTAAAGTTTTTGGAGATAATGAAATATTTTCAGGAAAATTAGATGTTGCTGAAATTACAATTAATAATCCAACAAGGTAAAAATTGGATCAAACAGTCAACAAAAGAATAAAATATAAAGAAGTAAAGGATCATGAGAAAGTATTTACTAATGAATTCTTGATTTATCTGTTAAAAGTACATGATAGTTTTTCAAATCGTATAAAAAAGATAAGGGAAAACCGTGGCATAGTTTTAAATGATTCAATAAGAAATAAAATTAATCCAATAAACTTTGATAAGTCTTTTTTGGACACATCTGAATGGAAAATACCCAAACTTCCAAAAAATTTAACTACATATGGTATTGAAATATCTGGGCCTGTTTCTAATACTCCAATGTTCATAAATGGATTAAATCCAGATAAACAAGGTTTCAGAGCTGATGGAGATTTAGATGATGATGAAGATTCAGCATCTCATACTTTAGAAAATACTGTGAGAGCGGCCATTAATCGTGAAGGAGCAATAAATAGATCCTTAGAGTATTTTGATCAATCTAAAAATCGTGAGTATAAAATTGTTGATGGTAATTTACCTTTTCTTATGCATAGAGAAAGAGGCTTAATGCTTGATGAAGCAGATTTTCTAATTGATGGAAATCCTGTGTCAGCTAGTATTTTAGGCACTTGTTTAACCTTGTTTTACGCAGGAAAAGCACATGTAGAGAAAAAAGAAAAAATATTTTTCTATTTACCAAAATTAGAATCATTTGAAGAAACTATTTTTTGGAAAGATTTTTTTAATTTTTCATGTGATTATTTGATTCATTTAGATAAGTCATTAATTAAAGCAATTATATTAGTTGAATCTCTTCCAGCAGTATTTCAGATGGAAGAAATGCTTTATGGATTAGGAGAATATGCTGCTGGTTTAAATGCAGCTAGATGGGATTTAAAAGCAAGTATGCTTGAATTTGTTTTAAATGATGAGAATTCTATTTGGCCTGACAGATTTGATATTGATATTAAAAAAACTCCTTTTTTAAGTAATATTTTTAGACGTCTAGTTGCTATATGCTTGAAACATGGAGCAGTACCAATTGGTGGGATGGCTACCGCACTTCCTGATAAAGATCCTCAAGTTAATAAATTAGCTTCTAAATCTATTATTGAAGATAAGAAATGGGAAGCCAATCTAGGATTTTTAAGAGCATGGGTAGCACATATATATCACATGAAAACTGCCGCTATGCCGTTTAAAGAAATATATAATTCTGGATTAAAACCTGACGAGTATCAAAAAAATCCTGATAAATTTCCTGTTTTATTAGAAGTTCCTAAAGGTTCTTTAACTATCGAGGGAACAAGAAAAAATATTCGAACAATCATTGAATATTTAGAAGGATGGTTAAATGATAAGGGAGCAAAAGGAATTGACAGTTTAGAAGGGAAACCTGGTGTTCATCCTGCTTTGATGGAAGATTTGGCAACAGCACGTATTTCAGTCGCACAAGTAGCACAAAGATTGATCCATGGTTCTGTTTGTGAAGATACTAATGTAAAACATGATTTTAAAAATGTTAGAAAGATTTTTGATGATGAATTTGAAGATATTATTAGATTGAATCCCAATTACAATCAAGAGTTATACCAAAAAGCTAGAAAAATCGGAATTTATTGGGTACAGTCTTATACTGAATTTAATTTTGATAGTTTAGGTTCAATATCTAGAGAAAGATTAGATAATATATCGAATTCTAAAGATAAATTTTAATTATATGAGATTTGAAAATAGTAAAAAACTTTATGAAGAAGCAAAAAATATGGTGCCAGGTGGTGTAAGTAGTAGTATACGTCAAACAGAATGGCCAGTTCCTCTTTTTTTTGAATCAGCAAAGGGTAGTAAAATGTTTGACGTTGATGGAAACGAGTATATTGATTATGTAATGGGAATGGGTCCTAATATTTTTGGTCATTCTCCAAAATTTATAATAGATTCGGTTTTTAAGGATATGCAAGACGGATTTTGTCTTACAGGACAGACAAGAAAAGAAAATGAACTATCTGAATTTATATTAAAAACCCTACCATTCAAACGCAAATTTAGATACGCAAGTTCTGGAACAGAAATTGTTCAAATAGCTCTAAGGCTTGCTAGATCATATACTAATAAAAATAAATTTCTCAAATTTGAAGGGCATTATCATGGATGGATGGATTCTGTTTTATATAATTCACACCCTGAAGTTTCATCTGAAGAGAGTTTATATGAACCAGTCCCTGAGTCAGGTGGAATATCTCATGGTACAGCAAATGAAGTAGTAATAGCACCATGGAATGATGTTGAGGCACTTGAAAATATTTTAAAAGATCAAAGTGAAAATATCTCAGCAATAATCACTGAACCAATATTATGGAATACAAATGTTATATTACCTAACTCAGGTTATTTAAAAGAATTAAGAAATCTTTGTGATAAATATAATGTGTTATTAATTTTTGATGAAGTTGGGACAGGATTTAGAGTAGCTTTAGGTGGTGCTCAAGAAATATATGATGTAGAACCCGATTTATCTACATATGCAAAATCAATGGCAGGGGGATTTCCAATCGCAATGCTTGCAGGAAAACCTGAAATTATGAATTACATGGCTAATGGTAAAGTAGTTCATGGAGGCAGTTTTAATACCAATGTAATGTCGGTGTCTGCATCACATGCAACTCTTAATTATTTATTAAATAATTTAAATTTTTATCAATCATTAAACCAAAAAGGAGACCTTCTTATTGAAGGACTTAAGGATGCAGCTAAAAATCACGATGTAGATATTTTAATTCAAGGACTAGGTAGTGTCTTTTACTTAAGTTTTACAAGCCTAAAAAGAATAGAAAACTACAGAGAGCATGCAAATAATGTTGATAATGAAAAATATAAAGAATTTTCTAAATTAATGCTTTTAAATGGAGTAAGATTATCTCAGAATGGGAGGTGGCATATGTCATCGTCTCATGACGATAGTGATATTGAAAAAACCATATATGCTGCAGCTGAATCTTTTAAAGCGATTTCCTAATTTTTGTGGATGATTGATCACTTCTGAATTTCTTTTGATCTATTTCTTGGAACATTGATTCAAAACCTTTAGGTATTTTTAGATCTTTTAATGTTTTAAATTGGTCTAAGTGTAACCTTCCAGCTACTAAAAAAGTACAGTTGTTTTTATATATGGAAGATAATATTTTTATTAAGGATTTGTCTGATTTATTAGAATAATAATTTTTATCCAGAATCCTATTTGCAGTATCATATCCAACGACAAAAACGGAATTTTTAAAAATGAAACTTTTTTCTTCAAAAGTTGGCAAATTAGTTATTACTAGATCACCAATATTTTTGAATTGAAGAATCCTTTTCTCTAATTCTTTCATTTTTAATAACCCTTTTGAAGATTCTTGGTTTTTTATAGAAAGTTCAAATAAGATTGGTTTTTTGACAATTTTAGCTGCAATATTAACTAGTTGTATGTGCGCTGAATGAATAGGGTTAAAAGATCCAGATAATATTACTCTAGATTCTGATCCTGAAAAAAATATTTCTTTTTTAGGAATTGTTTTTCCTTTGGAATTTAAATAGTGTAATTCAGATTTTGTTTTGATTAAAGATAAATAAATTTCTTCAATATTATAATTATTCATACTTTACTCAGTCTCTTGAATTCTTGATATATTAATAACTTCATTTTCTGAAAGTTTTATATCAAGGAATTTAGCATAATCAATGTCTTGAATTTTAAAAGTTGGGGAATTAAATACAAGTAATAATTTTATTATTGCATAGGAAATAATTTTATCTTCCTCTTCTCGATTTCTTAAACCTTTTTCAAGCTTAATATGCATATTAATAGTTTGATTCTTTTGGGGTAAATTTTTATGTTTTCCATATATTGAAACCCATGCATGATGATCACCTTTTTTGGGATAATTTGTAGATATAGATCCATTACATGAAATACCAAAAATATTTGAAGAATCACTAGATTTAATTTCTTTAGTCTCTTCTTTAGCAAATTTTGCAAGTTTTGAAGAGATAATTTTGCTAACGAATTTTAATTCATTTTCGGGAACTTGGTGTTTAAAAATAAGTTTTTTTAGAATTTCTTTATTGTAAGGAATTGTAACTTTAAGAATAGTATTTGAAGCCCCTTCACACATTAGAAGCCAGTTAAGAAATGAGAATCCTGCACCAGTTATGATGATATTAAATTTAAGACTATCTTTATGTATCAAAAGAACTAAATCTTTAATTTTTTCATAATTATAAGTTTGGTTTAACATAGAAATTATTAAATAAGTTGTTTTTCATAAATTATATATGTTATTTGATATACATACTCATATTTCCCAATTTAGCCATGAAGAATTAGACTCTATGAGGCAAAGATGGCATTTAAATAATGTTGGTTTTGTGCTTTCTGCTGGCACTAATGCTTATGATTCTCGTGAATCTATAAATTTATCTAAAAAGTATCCAGATATTTTTGCTGGAATAGGTTTACATCCTACAGAAATAAACGAAGATTATGAAAATCAAATAAATGATGTATTTAATTTGATGAATGATCAAGTAATTACAATGAGTGAAATAGGTCTTGATTATTTGCCCAATTCACCTGATAGAGAAATACAGAAATATTGTTTTTTAAGACAGATAGAATTTGCAGCTCAAAATAAATTGCCGATTATTTTTCATATGAGAAATTCTAATGAAGATACTCTTCAAATATTGGAAGAAAATGATGACAAAATCATAACAGGAGCTTCTCATTATTTTCAAGGAACTTTAAAAGATGCAGAAAGAATAATTGGATTAGGAATGTATGTTTCTTTTGCTAAAACTTTACTTCGAGATGAAGGTTTGCAGAAAATAGCTCAATGTATTCCAATTGAAAATATTGTTTTAGAAACTGATTCCTATCCTCAATATTTTAAAAAAAATAGACAAAGATGGACAGAACCAAAGGATGTTTTATTAGTTGCAGAAAAATTAGCTGTTGTAAAAAATATTTCTTTAGAGAAAATAATACAAAAAACCACAAAAAATTCCATGGATTTATTTAAATTATCTAGTTAACCTTCTGATTTTTTTTGATTTTTTACCTCTGAAGGATTTAGGAGAATTTGATTCAATAGATTTTTCTAGATATCTATAATCATTTTGAGGAATAATATGAAGCATTCCATAAAAAGAAAGATACCATTTTTCTGGTCTCCACCTCTTAATATACTCTAAGCTAGGGCCAACAATATTACCATCGATATAATTTTTTGATTCTAATATTGAAATTGGATTAATTTCAATTCTATCTTTGAATGATTCTTCTTCATTTGAATTGAACCAATATTTTGTTTCATCTTCAAATGGCTCTGAAGTGACACTAGCAGTTGCAACAAAACCTTTTACATCATTTAGGTAATATACTATTCTGTCATCTGGTTTCATTCGACTGACTTTTCTTTTTTCAAAAGAATTGAATCCTTGTATAGTGAAACCTAGATTTTTTGTAATATTATAATTTTCCTCATTTAGAGAAATTAACCAATAAGTATTTATCATAAATAATTTTTTAAAAACGTCTTTGAAATTTTAATCTAATCCATATAGCTATGGAATTCATTGATAATAATACTATCATTAAAACTACAATTCCTGCTGCAGCTATTGATCTAAAATCATCTTGAGGTTGTGATACCCAGTTATATATTTGTATAGGAAGAACAGTGAATCGATCCAGAGGCCCTTTTGGAATAAATGTAAGATAAACAAGAGCACTAATAGCAATCATTGGTGCTGATTCTCCAATAGCTCTTGAGATAGCTAAAATAATTCCACTTATTATTCCTGGAAGTGATATAGGTAAAATAACTTTTACAACTGTTTGCCATTTGGTAGCACCAAGAGATAAAGATGCATTTACTAAATCTTTTGGTATTGTTTTTATAGCTTCTTGGCTAGTAATAATTATTATAGGGAGGATTAATAATGACATAGTTAATGATCCAGCTAAAATTACTCTCCCCATCTTCATTAATTCTACGAAAAGGGCTAATCCGAGTATTCCATATATGATCGAAGGAACACCAGCTAAGTTTGCAATATTTAATTTTATAAATCTATTAAATTTGTTATCTTCAGCAAATTCTTCTAAATATATTGCACTACCTATACCTATTGGGATGCTAATTAATGCTGTGAAACTTATTACCCAAAGAGAACCCAATAAAGCTGCTTTGATTCCGGAAAGTTCAGGTTTTCTTGAGGGATAACTTGTAATAAATTGCCAATCAACCCAGCCCCAAGCATCCATACTTATTCTAATTAATAATGCTAAAAGAACACCTAGAACAATAGTGATTGCAGTAACTAATGCAGTGAGTATTATTTTATCTAAGTGTTTTCTCATTTTATATAGTGTAATTCTGGGTAAATTTTTTAGATATCCATCTTCCAAAAATATTCATTAATAGAGTCATAACAAATAACAGTAATCCCACTGAAAAAATAGTGTTATATTCTAAGGATCCATGAGGGGCTTCGCCTAAGCTTAGTTGAACTATGTAAGCTGTCATAGCCTGAACAGATTCTAAAGGGTTGAATGTAAAACGAGGCGTAGCTCCAGCTGCAATTGTAACTATCATAGTTTCTCCGATTGCTCTAGATAAACCTAAGATGATCGAAGCAGTAATTCCTGATAGTGCAGCAGGGAAAACAACTTTGAAAGAGACTTCATATTTTCTAGCACCTAATGCATAAGCTGCATCTCGTAAAGATTGAGGAACAGATATTAACGCATCTTCACTAATTGTTGATACCATTGGAGTGATCATTATTCCCATTACTAATCCTGCGCTTAGAGCATTGAAAATGATCACATCTGGAAATATATTCATTATTACTGGAGTAATAACTGTGAGAGCAAAATATCCGTAAACAACTGTAGGAATTCCTGCTAAAATTTCTAAGATAGGTTTTATGACTTTTCTGATATTTTCAGGAGCATATTCTGATAAAAATATAGCACTACTTAAACCAAAAATTATAGCGACTATGCTTGCTATAACTGTAACAATTAGAGTTCCTGCTACAAGTGGTAATACACCAAAAGATTGTGGTTTGAATAAAGGTGTCCATTTTGTCCCTAAAAGAAAATCCCATATTGGGACTTCATTGAAAAAAATTACAGATTGATAAATTAAGGTAACTAAGATGCTAATTGTTGTGAAAATAGAAATGCTTGCTAGTGCTCTCAAGGTCCAAATTGCAGATTTTTCTTGAGTTCTTTTAGAAAAGAAAAGAAAATTGAATAAACCTAGAATTCGTTGCATTACCAATTTACCGAATTTTTATTGTATGTTTGGTAATACTCTAACATAAAAAAAGCAAATAACAATGAAAAAATATTCTTTAAAAGATATGCGTGAGAGATATGATTATCAGGAATCTGATTCTATTTTAGTTGGGCAAAAAATTTATGAATTTCAGAAAGTTACTTCAACTATGGATGTAGTTAAAGAATTATCTTCTAGTTCTGGTGTTGTAGTGGTTTCAGAGACTCAAACCCAAGGCAAAGGAAGGTTTGAAAGAGAATGGATTTCACAAGAAAAAAACGATTTACTTTTCTCGTATATTTTAAAAATTCCTCAAGAAAATATTCATACTATGTTATTTAAAAATTCTTTAAGTTTATTAAAAACAATTTCAGAATTAATTGATCAAAGAGTATTTATAAAATGGCCTAATGATATATATTGTGAAAATGAAAAAATTGCTGGAATTTTAACGAAAACTGAGTTGTTTTCTGGGAATTCTGAATTAATAGTAGGCATAGGACTAAATGTCAATTCTGATAAGACATATCTATTATCTAAAGGATTAAAAGCCACAAGTTTAAAATTTCTAACTGGGAAAACCTTTGATAAAAGAAAAATTCTTTATGGTTTCTTGAATAATCTCAATAAAATGTTAGCAAAAGATTTTAATGAAAATGAAGTTTTCTTTGAATGGAAAAATTCTTTGGGTATCTTGGGGAAGATCATAAATTTTCGTTTTATAGATAATGAAAAAATTACGCTAAAAGCAAAAGTTGAAGATATAGACGATATTGGTAGATTAATCATCAAAGATTCATCCGGTAGAAAAGGTTTTTTATCTAGTGAGGAAATAACTATTGTAAATAAAAATTAATTATCTTGTTTAACTGAGAATACTTATCAGAATTTGAAATATTAACACTGCTATTAGAGGACTAAAGTCTAACCCACCAAAATTAGGTAAGTATTTTTGTATTGGTTGTAATATAGGTTCAGTAATTGAGTAAAGTATTTGCATTAAAGGATTTCTTCTTGCGTTAGGAAACCAAGAACTCAGTGCTCTGATTACAATAGCCCAAGAAAGAATATGAAGAATAAATACAAATAAATCGATTAATAGAGTCATTATTTTTCCTTATTGCCTAATTCTATAGATTTTTCAAATGCAACTTTCACACCTTCTATTATACTTTGATCTAGACGATTTTTTAGCATTGATTTTATTCCAGCTTCAGTAGTACCACCAGGAGAAGTTACATTTTTTCTTAATTCTTTGGGAGAAATATTTGAAAGAAGAGCAAGTTTTCCTGCTCCGAAAACTGTTTGAATAGCAAGTTCTAACGAAATATCATAATTTAAACCTAGTTTAACTCCTGACTCTGTAAGACATTCTATCATTAGAAATACATATGCAGGTCCACTTCCACTAATTGCAGTAGCAATATTTAAATTGTTCTCATTATCAGTATAGATTTCTTTACCTATGGATTTAAGTAAATTTTTACAAAAATTCATAGAATCAGAATTTATATTTTTAGATGCTGTCCACATTGACATTCCAGATTTCACTTGCACAGGTGTATTTGGCATAATCCTAATAATTTTGTTTAATTTTATATATTTTGTGATAGTTGAAATACTTATTCCCGCCATAATTGAAATTATGGTTTGTTCATTAGAGATATGTTTTTTTAAAGAAACTGAAATATTTCTAAATGTTTGAGGTTTTATTGATAATATTAAAATATCTGAATTTGGTATAAAACTCTTATATTGATCTTCAATATTTTTATTCGAAACAATTACATTAAGATTGTTTTTTAAATTTTCTCTGATATTTTTTTCAGGTTCTATTACTTGAATTAAGCCTTCATGAGAGAAAGATCTTAGTCCTTCTATCAGAGACTTAGCCATATTTCCCCCACCTAAAAAAGTAATTATCATTTGTCAAACACCATTCTTATTTTTGTTTTTAACTAATTTTATTCCCAATTTTATAGCTTCTATCATACTATTTTCATTGGCAATTCCTTTTCCTGCTATATCAAAAGCCGTACCATGATCTACGGAAGTTCTAATAATCGGTAAACCTACATTTACACTTACGCTTTCTTCAAACCCATGAACTTTAATAGCTATATGACCTTGATCATGATACATCACAATTACAACATCAAATTCTTTATTTATGGCTTTATAAAATACTACATCTGCTGCTATGGGTCCTGTAACGTTTATTCCTAAATTTTTAGTCTCTTTTACTGCTGGGATTATTTGTGTTTGTTCTTCATTTCCTATTAAACCATTATCTCCAGAGTGAGGATTTAAAGCACCTACAGCTATTTTGGGATTTGCTATTCCCCATTCCTTAAATTGTTCATGAGTTTTCAAAATCACTTTAACAATATTTTGTTTTGTAACAAATCTACATGCTTCAATTAATGATTTATGAGTAGAGAGATGAACACATGACAAATGACCTGATACTAGCATGGTATATACATCTAATGATTTTGTTAGGTTTTTTAGAATTTCTTGATGTCCGATTTCTTTTTTCCCAGCTAATGAAAATGATTGTTTATTTATAGGCGCGGTGACTATAGCATCTAATTCAGATTTTAAAGTTAATTTTATTGCTTGTTTTATCCAAAAATATGAGTAATTCCCAGAGTTCAAATTAACTTTTCCAATGGGAAAATCTGAAATTTTCGGATTTTTTGAATCTAAAACCTGTATAATATTTTCTTTTGGTTTTTTAGATAAATTTGATATATCACTTAGATGAATAACTTCCATTGATATATTATTATTCAAAAGTGCGTTTCTAAATACATCAGAGGACCCAATAATTATTGGAGTTATATTTTTAAATTTCCCATTATTTATAGCTTTTGCAACTACTTCCGGTCCTATTCCTGAGGGATCTCCTAGTGTGATTCCTAATATTATCCTCTTAGACACTAGAGCTTCTCCAAGTTATTGTATAATTTTTTGTTTTAATAGATTATTAATCCTAACATTTACTATACCCACAGGAATAGCATTTTTCACACCCTTCTTCAAATGCTAGAGTGGTTTGACATTCTGGGCAAGGAACACCAGCTAATATTGATGATTTATCTTCAGTTTTTACGTCTTGAATTTGATCAGTAATCATCATCCCTAGCGATTCATTTGATGGAGATTCAAACATCTTAGTTTGACTAGATTCATTTAATGAAAGTGGCAATGTAGGTTTTTCTGATACAACTCTTTCTAAAACTAATGCAATTGCATCAGGCACAGATCTAATTAATTCTCCTTCATCCCAAGCTGGTACATCAGATATACCTTTAAGTTGGAAAATGACATCTTTAGGGTCTATTCCTGATCTTAGAGAAAGAGACACCATTCTAGAAACAGCTTCTGCCATAGCAGCATCATTTCCTCCAGCTTTCCCATGAGTTGCAAAAACTTCAAATGGATATCCTTCTTTGGACATGTTTACTGTAATATATAAGTTACCTCTTCCTGTTCTTACCCTCTGTGTTACTCCAGATAATTCCGAAGGTCTCTCTATAGGAACTACATATCTTAGTAATTCTTCTACTTGATCACTTTTTTCTTTACTATCATTAGTTCCAGAAGTTAAAACTTCTTTTTCTCTACTTCCAGCTCTATAAACAGTGATACCTTTACATGACAATTCCCATGCAAGTAAATAAGCATTTGAAACATCTTCTTCAGTTGCAGAGTTAGGAAAGTTGATAGTTTTCGAAATTCCTGCATCTACGCTTTCTTGAAATGCTGCTTGCATTCTGACATGATCTTCTGGTGATATATCTGGTGCTGTCTTAAATATTTCTTTAACATCATCAGGTACATCATCTCTATTTTGAAGTGAACCACCATCTGATAGGTATTCTAGTAAGTCTTCACTATAAAAATTTCTTGACTTAGCAATAGACTCAAAATTTTTATCAACATAATATAGAGTTTTTCCTTCAAGTATATTTTGTTTTCTAAATACTAGGGAAAAGATTGGTTCTATACCCGAAGAGCAACCTGCAATCATTGATATGGTTCCTGTAGGAGCTACTGTTAATCTACATGCATTTCTTATAGCTTTATTGCCTTGTATTTGAGGTCTGCTTCCCTCCCATGCCTCGTAAGGGCCTCTATCCTTAGCCAACTTTTCTGATGCTTTATCTGCTTCTTCCATGATAAATTTCATAAGATTTTTTCCGGTATTTAAACCTTCTTTTGAATCGTATCTTATGTTTAATTTAACTAATAAATCGGCAAATCCCATAATTCCTAATCCAATTTTTCTGGATTTTCTATTCATTTCTTCTATTTCAGGGATTGCATACTTATTAGCATCTATGGTGTTATCTAGAAAGTGAACTGTTAAATGAACAATTTCTCTTAATCTATCCCAATCTAAATTATTTCCAATGACAAATTTAGATACATCTATAGAACCTAAATTACATGATTCGTTTGGTAACAGAGGTTGCTCTCCACAAGGATTAGTTGCAGTCATTTCTCCCAAATGATTCACAGGACTTTTTCTATTTACTTCATCTAGAAATATCATTCCTGGTTCTCCGTTATTCCAAGCTCCTTTTACAATTTTCTCAAAAACATGTTTAGCATTTAAAGATCCAGTTTTTTGGCCACTTACAGGATCTATTAGATCATAATCTCTATTAGAAATAACAGCTTCCATGAATTCATTAGTAGCGCCTACAGATATATTGAAATTATGAATTTCTCCTTCTATAGTTTTACAGTCAATAAATTCTAGAATGTCAGGGTGATGTACGTTCATTACAGCCATATTAGCTCCGTCTCTTTTTCCTCCTTGAGTTACTAGAGTAGAAACAGATGAAAGCAGGCGTAGTGCTGCAATTGGGCCACATGCTTTTCCATGAGTAGTTTTTATACCAGCACCTTTAGGTCTTAATTTAGACAAAGCAAATCCAGTTCCTCCTCCAAATTTTTGTACCATCGCAGCATCATGTGCTGTTTTCATGATACCTTCCATACTATCTTCTAAAGGTAAAACAAAGCATGCGGATAAAGTTCCTGCAGGAGTGCCAGCATTCATCAGAGTAGGAGAATTAGCTAAAAATTCAAGACTTGCAAGAGCTTGATAGAATTTATCAGCAGTATTTTTGACTTCTTTTTCAGTTTTTCCATATTTTTTATCTTGTTCTGCTAGAGCGTTTGCTACTCTTCTAAATAATTGATCTGGAGTTTCACATACTTCATTATTATCATCTTTTAAAAGATATCTATGTTTTAATACTACTTCTGCATTTTCTGAAATTTGACTAGGAATAAATGTAGAATTATTTTTTGTATTTGATTGATTTTTTGATGTATTTGTCTCCATATCTACCTCTTATGTTATGTTTTAAATTTTTTAACTATCTATTTGATCAATAAAACTTATTTGATTCACAGGTATTTTGTCAGATTGTTTTTCGTCTTCTGATAAAATTTCTAATTCTTTAATAAAGTTATCAATTCCCTGAAAATTTTTGTATACAGATGCATATCTAATATATGCAACTGAGTCTAAAATTTTTAGTTGATTTATTACTACTTGCCCAATTAAATCAGTTTCAATCTCATTATTACCAAATTCATGTAGATTTTTTTTAATATCAAGAGTTGCTTTATTGATATCTTCGTTTTTAACAGGTCTTTTAGCGAATGCTATTTTGATACTCTTTTCTAATTTTTCGGAGGAAAATGGTTCCCTAGAATTGTTTCTTTTAATTACTGATAAGGGAAGTGAAAGAGTTTTTTCATATGTAGTGTATCTAGAATTACAATCTAGACATTCTCTTCTACGTCTTAAACCATCTGAAGAATCTCTTGATTCCATTACTCTGGAACTATTTTTACCGCAAAAAGGACACTGCAAAATTACTCCTGGAAAACCTTTGTTTATATTCAGGGACATCCACTATATAGTGTAATGTTTTTACGATGCCACTATCCTTAGTGTTTTGTCAAGGGTTTTTTTGACAAACATTATATAAAAATAAGTTATAAAGGTTATTTTTTAGAATCTATTTGGTTGGGATAATTTCTCAAAAACGGAGGTAAGTCTAACGCTGAGTCATCTTCTATAGTTTCTTTTAATGTTTTTTCAATTTTATCTTGATCTTCAAAACTAATTTCTGTATCAGGGAAACCGGTAGCAATTACTGTAAGTTTTATTTCATTTTCCATCTTAGGGTCAGTAACCATACCAAAAATAATGTTAGCATCTGGATGAGCTTCTCTGGCAATAATTTCAGATGCTTGTTGAACTTCTGATACTTTTAAATCTGTTCCACCAGTAACATTGAAAATCACACCTTTTGCACCTTCAATAGACATTTCAAGTAAGGGGCTTTCAATTGCATTTTTCGCTGCTTTTACTGCTCTTTCCTCTCCAGATCCTTTACCTATAGCCATCCAGGCAGGACCAGCATTATTCATAATTGTCTTTACGTCAGCAAAATCTAGATTTATTTCTCCGGGAACAAGAATTAACTCTGCAATTGATTGAACTCCTTGCCTTAATACATCATCAGCCATTCTAAATCCTGATTCCATAGTCATACTATGATCTGCCATCATAAGAAGCCTATCATTAGGTATTACGATAAGAGTATCGACACATGTTTTCAATTTTTCTATTCCCTCTTCAGCTTGTCTTCGTCTTTTCACGCCTTCAAAACCAAAAGGTTTTGTAACTACTCCTATAGTTAGAGCCCCACATTCTCTAGCAACTTCAGCTATTACAGGAGCTGCTCCTGTTCCAGTACCACCACCCATTCCAGCAGCTACAAAAACTAGATCTGAATCTTCAACTAGTTCTCTAATTAATGATTTGCTTTCTTCAGCACACTCTCTACCTCTTTCTGGGTCTCCCCCAACTCCAAGGCCTCTTGCATTTTGTTCTCCTATTTTTACTATTGTAGAGACATCACTTTGTTCAAGAGCTTGAGTGTCTGTATTAAATATAAGATATTCTACTTTAGGAATCTTTTCCTTGAACATTCTAGATACTGCATTTGAACCACCACCACCAACGCCTAGAACTTTAATTTTTGCATTCTCATTTTCGATTCTATCTATATTAGGTTTTAGAGTAGTCATAATATTCCCCTTAATTTTCATTAAATATTGCTGTTTTCTTTTTAATATAGTTTTTTATTGGGCTCGATATTTTACCCAATTTTTCAATCTTTATTAGTTGTTGGTATTTCCCAAAAGTATTTGTTTTGAAAAAATTTGGATAAGCGAACAGTTTATTTTTATTGATATAATTTTTTTTCTTTTCCTTCTCTATTAAATCATTGTTGTTAAAGAAAAATTTTATAATTCCAATCAAAGAATTTAGTTCAGGTTTGTCTAAAAAATCAGGAATCTTTGATGTATCTGAAGGTATTCCTAAGCGAACATAATACTGAAATATATATTTTGTTAAAGGTTGGATTCCTTCTAATTTTGATCCTCCTCCTGATAGAACTAATCTGTTAATAGGAATTTTTTGAATTGGACTGTTATCAAGTTTTAGTTTTGCTAATCTTAATAATTCTTGAGCTCTTTCTTTTAAAATTTGTCCAATTTCTCTTTGAGTAAATTCTGTAGTAAGACCTTCATTGTTTAAAGAACTAATCTCTTCAGTTTTCCCTAAAAGCTCTGGTGTAACTGTACCAAATTTTATTTTAATTTTTTCTGCTTCTGAAAAAGGAATATCAAGGGCCATTGATAAGTCATTAGTGAATTGATTTCCACCAACAGGAATTACATCATTGTAGATATTCGTTCCTTGAAAAAACACAGAAATATCTGTAGTGCCAGCACCTACATCTAACACTATTACTCCATGATCTTTTTCTTCTTTAGTAATTGTTGAATAACTACCAGAAACTGAGTTAGATAAAATTGCATCTGGTTTTAATTCAATTGATGTGAAAGTTTTTAAAATTTGATCTTTTGAGGTTTTTTTAATAGTGACATTATTAGTAACTAGTTCTAATTTTCTAGAATGCATTCCTAGGGGATGTTTTATTCCGTGAATTCCATCTAAATTGAAATTAAGAGGAATCACATGAAGAATTTTTTGATCAGATTCTAAATTATTATTTCTAGCTAGATACATAGATTTTTCCAAATCATCTTCTGAAATAACTTTAACTTTTTCTGAAGAAAAAATTTCAGTAGTTTCCATAGAAGATTGAATATCTTTACTAGAATTACCAATTAAAATAATTGGTTCTTCCTCTAAAAATGATTTTAAAGAGTTAGTTAATTTTAAAATTTGTGTCTCGAATTGTTCTTGATTAATAATATTTCCCTTATTTATCCCATTAGAGTCACATTCTTGAAATTCTTGATAAATTATTGAACCGTCTTTTGATTTGATAGCACCTAGACAAGAAATTTTTTTAGTTCCTATGTCGAAAGCCAAAACATTTTTTACATTATTCATTTTATATCCTTTCAGCAATTCTTAATTTTGCACTTCTACTTCTACTATTTAAGGTTTTTTCTTGATTAGTAGGAGTGATTGGTTTTTTTGTGATTATTTGTATAGTAGGTGAATGGTCACAAATACATTCCATGATTTCTATTGCACATATACATTTGGATGATTGTTCTTGGAAGAATTTTTTTACTATTCTATCTTCGAGAGAATGATATGAGATTACAGCTAATTTTCCTCCAAGTCCTATCACAGAAATTGCTTGTTTTAAAGTAGATTCTAATTCTTGTAATTCGTTATTTACAGCAATTCTTATGGCCTGGAACGTTTGTGTTGCTGGATGATGTCTTCTTATACGATGTTTTACTGCTTCTACAATTATTTGTGCTAACTTAGAAGAGTCATTAATTGGACGATTCTTTACTATTGCTCGTGCTATTCTTCTTGAAAAAGGCTCTTCTCCATATTTAAAAATAATATCTGATAGTAATTCTACGGGGTAAGTATTGATGATTTGATTAGCTGTAATGTCTTGTTCAGAATTAAATCTCATGTCTAGAGGAGCAGAATGTTTAAAGCTGAATCCTTTCTTTTCATAGTCTAGTTGTAATGAAGATATTCCTAAATCTAATAAAACTCCATGAACTGGAATAAAATTCAATTCAGATGCAATATTACGCATTTGGGAAAATTTATCGTTTATAGCTATGAATGCATCATCAAATTTTTCAAGTCTATTTTTTGCTATATGTACTGCTTCATGATCAGCGTCTATTCCAAGAACTTGTCCACCAGGGTTTGAAGATAATAATATCGCTTCAGAATGCCCCCCTTCTCCTAAAGTACCATCTATATATCTACCTCCAGGTTGCACATCTAATCCTTCCAAAGTCTCTGGAACAAGAACTGGTTTATGGTAAATATTTTGAGTCATATTTATCGTCATTGTTGATACTTTTAAATTCTTTAATTTATTGGTAACAAAATGTATTTATTTTTTTCAAGTATTTTGGAGTTCAATTAAATACGATTTTTGTATTTTTTTGTGAAACTAAATATTTTGTAATTGATAGAATTAAAATAATATATAATATTGACTATTGTTTTTAATTAAATACTTTTAAAGAAATATGTTTACTTTTATTGCTTCACTATCATCTTCAAAATCAAAAATTTTTACTTCGATTACTATTTTTTTTCTTATAGTGGGTGTTTTAGGTTTTTGGGCACCTGAACTAAGTACGGTTACAACAAATGAAGATTCAGAATTTTTACCTAAAGGATCTGAATCATTGAAATCTTTAGAGTTATCTCAGAAAAATTTCCCTACTGGTTCCGGTTTACCTGCAGTTATCGTGATTACATCTAAAAATAACTTGAGTGTTCAAGATAAAGAAAAAGTTTCTGAATTCATTGATTTGATAAAGTCTTCGGAAATTTTAGATAAAAATGGTTTATCTGTGATTGGCCAAATAATGTCTCCAATAAACAATGATCGTATGGAACAATCTATGATTTCTTCCGATAAAACTACTATGCAAGTATTGATTAATATTCAAGGAGCTCCAAGTGAAGATTCATTTCAAGAAGCAGTAGATTTTTTAAGAGAGGAAATTGCAAATAATTTTAAAGATTCAAATTTATCTGTATATGTTACTGGTCCTGCAGGAATAATTATTGATGCAGTAAAAGTTTTTCAAAGTATTGATCTGACTGTAACTATAACTACTGTTTTGTTGGTTCTAGTATTATTGCTTTTGATTTATAGGTCTCCAGTACTAGCAATTACTCCTTTAATAATTATTGCTTTAACTTTATTTGCTGCTAGATCTATAGCAGCTTTATTATCTCAAAATTTTGATTTGCCTCTTAACGATCAAGTTGCAGCAATTATGTCTGTTCTTCTATTTGGTGCTGGAACAGATTTTTCATTGTTTGTTATTTCTAGATACAAGGAAGAGTTACAAAGAAGGAAAAATGTTAATAAATGGGAAGCAATGAAAATTACTATGGAAAACGTAGGTCCTGCTATTGCAACAAGTGCAGGTACTACAATTGTTGCAATGCTTGTTTTGTTGTTTGCTACAAATGGTAGCTTTGTTTCTGTAGGGCCAATGTTAGCTATGGCTGTTTTTGTTATGTTGTTAGTTGGATTAACAATAGTTCCAGGAGTAGTAGTCTTATTGGGTCGAATTGCATTTTGGCCTTTGAATCCATTTAAAAATACTCAAAAAGACTCAAAATTTTGGAAGAAAATTGCTGATTTAGTTACTAAAAAGGGGATTATTGTTCTAGTTACTTCATTAGTTTTTCTGCTTGTATCTACTTCTGCTACTCTATTATTAAAACCGAATTTTTCATTTGTGGATGGTTTTCCTGATGGGACAGATTCCAAAGAAGGTTTTTCAGTAATTTTAGAGAAATTTCCGCCTGGAGACCTTGCTCCTACAAAAATTTTTATTCAGTCAAAATCTGATTCTTTGATTGATGAATTTTTTGATATAGAAATTCTTATTGAAGAAATATTAAATTACCCTGGAGTGGTAAGAATTTCTGGACCTACACGTCCTAACGGAAATCCACCTTTTTTAACAATGGATGAAATAAAAAATATTGCATCTAATCCTAACAATCCTATGATAAACCAAATTATAGGGCCTGCTATGAGATTTTTATCTTCTGATTCTTCAATGTATTATTTAGATGTTGTGTGGGATTCAGATCCTTATTCTAATGAAACAATCTCTAAAATTGGTGATTTTAGAGATTTTGTAAAAAATAGTTCTTCTGAAATTGGATGGGATAAGAAAGATGTGATTATTGGAGGAGAAACTGCTATAAGATATGATTCTAAAGAGGCTACAATTCATGATTTGACTGTTGTGGGCCCTATTATAATTTTAGTAATTTGGATAGTTCTAATTTTATTGCTAAGAAGTTTAATTGCCCCAACATATTTAATTTTTTCAGTACTTTTGAGTTTTGGGTCAGCTTTTGGATTATCTGTGTTGTTTTTTCAATATATTCTTGGTCACTCAGGAGTAGCATTTGATAATTCTATGTGGTTGTTCGTTTTTTTAGTTGCATTAGGAGCTGATTATAATGTCTACATTATGTCTAGAATAAAAGAAGAAGTGAAAACTAAAGGTATAATTATGGGAACTAAAGAAGCTGTAACTAAAACAGGAGGCGTTATAACATCAGCAGGAATAATATTAGCTGGTACTTTTTTAGTTTTATTTACACTACCTTTACAAGCTATAGCTCAATTAGGATTTGGTGTTGGATTGGGGGTATTGTTGGATACATTTATTGTAAGAGGTTTATTGGTTCCAAGTATGGTTGTTGTAGTTAATAGATGGAGCTGGTGGCCTAACCCCATGTTTAAAGAATAATTATGATTATTAGAATTATTACGATTTTCCCGGACATGTTTACTAGTTCCCTTAATTATGGAAATTTAAAGAGATCAATGAATTCTGGAAAAGTTGAAATTTCTATTCATGACTTGAGGGATTATACTTTCGATAAACATAGAACTGTAGATGACACAGCTTTTGGAGGAGGTGCAGGAATGGTGATGAAACCTGAACCTTTTTTTAATTGCGTAGAAACACTTTCTAAGAAAGAAGAAAAGAAGCCATTTGTGGTTTTAACAAGCCCACAGGGAAGAGTTTTAAATCAAAACTTAGTAGAAGAATTGAAAGAAAAAGAAATTATTTATATTTTATGTGGTAGATATGAAGGTGTGGATAATCGAGTTTCTGATTATTTAGTAGATGAAGAGGTAAGTATAGGAGATTATATTCTTAGCGGAGGAGAGATTCCTGCAATGACAATTGCGGATGCTATTACAAGATTAATCCCAGGTGTTTTAGGATCTCAAGAGTCTGTAGAGCATGATACTTTTTCTCAAAAAATTCAAAGAAAATTAAAAGGTCCTGTTTATACTAAGCCTCAGAATTTTAAAGGATTAAAAGTTCCTAAAGTTCTTTTATCAGGAAACCATAAAGAGATAGAAAAATGGAGAAAATTGCAGTCAAATAGAAGGTCTTCAATAAGAAGACCCGACTTACCAAAATCATAGTTATTAAAAAATTATCTAATAAAACGTTGATAAATTCATGTTTAGAGATATAGAATAGCTTTTGGCTTTAAGAGATATAAATTTCGTATATTAAGTTAATCTGAAAAATTTAAAAGAGATAAAGTGATGAATAAAGAAGAACCTAAGTCTAAAGAACCTGCAGCAGAGGCTCCAAAAGAAGAACCTGCAGCAGAGGCT
>CEUY01206236.1_pt1 | contig 20788 bp, 31 predicted proteins | sample 361481 | NCBI WGS metagenome assembly CEUY01 (sample SAMEA2622737, study PRJEB7988) | marine metagenome | isolation source: saline water (ENVO:00002010), including | reverse complement strand
AGCCACCTCTAATGAAATAATTAGAGATCTTCCAATAAAAGAAGGTTCTTTTGTAGAAGAAGGTGTTATAATAGTAAAATTAGATACTAAACGTCAAGAGATAAAAATAAAAAGAGCAGAAGCAGAGGTGGCTGCAAAAAGGGCATATTTAACAAAATTAATAAACGGTTCTAGGAAAGAAGATATATCTGCTGCAAAAGCTCACGTAGATAGAGCTTTAGCGAATAAAAACGAAGCAGAAAAAAACTATAAAAGAATCGTCGAATTAGTAGAAAAGAAACTTGCTCCTTATTCTGAATTAGATAAAGCAAAAGCAACTCGTTTAGAATCAATTGCAGCATATAAATATGCAACAGAAGAGCTGTCAAAAAAGACAACGGGGACTCGTCAAGAAGATTTGGATAAAGCAAAAGCTGAATTAGAAGAAGCACTAGCAACAAAAGAACTTGAAATACAAAAATTTGAAGATCTTATTGTTGTATCAACTCGTTCTGGAATATTAGAAAGTTTACCCTTCAATGAAGGAGAAAGGGTAAAAACAGGTGCTTACGTTGCAGTAATGCAAGCGTCTGATCAACCATTTGCAAGAGTTTATTTACCAGAAAAACAAAGGTTAAAATATAAAATGGGTAAAAAAGTAAGAATATCAGTAGACGGCTCTGAGAAATTGTATGACGGTGTAATTAGATGGATTGCAACAGAGCCTTCATTTACTCCTTATTATGCATTAACAGAAGATGAAAGATCAAGATTAATGTATTTAACAGAAGTTACTTTAACAACGTCTGACGCCAATGAAATACCTTCTGGTTTGCCAGCTCAAATGCTTTTGGAGAAATAATTTATGGAAATGGCAATTACAGCTAAATTAATATCCAAGTCATTTGGTGATTTTAAAGCAATAGACGAAATATCATTGAGTATACCAAAAGGTACAATATTTGGTTTTTTAGGACCTAACGGTTGTGGAAAAACAACAGCGATAAGAATGTTGACGGGGTTGTTAATACCGACAAATGGTAGCATTGACGTGTTAAATCATTCTTTACCAAAAGAATCCGAAAAATTGAAATATAAAATTGGTTATATGACTCAAAAATTTTCACTATACAATGATTTGACAGTTGAAGAAAATCTTAAGTTTATAGGTGGTATATTTGGTTTAAAAAAACAAAATTTAAAAGAAAAAATAGAAAAGCAATTAAATACTTATAATTTAACCGAAATTAGAAAAAAAAGAGTAGGTGGAATGAGTGGTGGTCAAAAACAAAGAGTATCTTTAGCTGCTGCAACGATTCATAATCCTGAATTGCTATTTTTAGACGAACCAACATCTGCTGTTGATCCAGAAACTCGAAGAAATTTTTGGGAACAATTATTTGATTTAAGTGAATCAGGAACAACCATTTTAGTTGCAACTCATTATATGGATGAAGCAGAACGTTGTCATAACTTGGCTATAATGGAGGCAGGAAAAGTTAAAGCACAAGGTAATCCAAATGATTTAATGAATGATTTGTCTGTAAATGTTGTCGAATTATTAGTGAATGCAGATAACAACAAAGAACTTAAATTAAAACTATCTAAAAAAGAAAATATTAAATCTATTTCACAACTAGGAAAAAGATTAAGGGTTTTAGTAAAAAAAGAAATAAAAGATCCAATAAGCTGGTTAAAGCAAGAAACGCCTGATATAAAAAATATCAAAATGGAATTAGTAAGACCAAGTTTGGAAGATGTTTTTGTTTCTGTTACAGGAGAAGGTCGTCAATAATGTTGAATAGTTTAAATAGAATAAAATGTATTGTTCAAAAAGAAGTGTGGCAATTGAAAAGAGATAAATTAACTTTTGGAATGGCAATAATGATTCCTTTTATTCAACTTTTACTTTTTGGATTTGCAATCAACACTGATGTTAGAAACATACCAGTAGGCGTGGTAGATCAAAGTGAAATGGCAATAGGAAGAATGGTAACAGAATCAGTAAAAGTCACACAAGTAGTGGATGTAATAAAACACTACAATACACCAAAAGAGGCAGAATATGCAATAACAAAAGGAGAAGTGAAAGCGGTATTGATTATACCAACAGATATAAATCAAAGGTTGGTTCAAAAAAGATCAATAGCGCAATGGATTGTTGATGGTTCGGATTCTATGATAAGTTCAGCAATAATGGGATTACAAAACATGCCTATAACCGATTTAGGACTTTCAGATATGAAAATGACTAAAACTTTTGAAGTTGCATTATTCTATAATCCAACAAGACGTTCTGCTGTTAATATAATACCAGGTCTGACAGGTATTATATTAACTATGACAATGGTGTTGTTTACAAGTTTGGCAATAGTAAAAGAAAGAGAACAAGGTAATTTAGAATTGTTAATAACGACTCCTTTGATATCTTTTGAACTAATGGTGGCTAAAATAATACCTTACATAATTATAGGTCTTGTTCAAGTAACTATCATATTAGGTTTGGGTTACTTAATATTTAATTTGCCAATAAATGGAGATTTGTTTCAAATATTTTTAGGTTCTTTGTTATTTATAGCAGCAAGTTTAAGTTTAGGTCTTATTATATCAACGATAGCTAAAACTCAAATACAATCAATGCAAATGACAATATTTGTGTTGCTTCCGTCTATACTGTTATCTGGTTTTATGTTTCCTTATGAAAGTATGCCAATAATAGCTCAATGGATATCAGAAATATTTCCTGCAACTCATTTTATGAGAATAATTAGAGCAGTGATATTAAGAGGTGCAGATCTTAGTGACGTTTGGCAAGATACATTATGGCTGTCAATATTCACAGTCGTTGGACTATTAATAGCAGCGAAAAGATTTAGCAAAACCTTAGATTAAAAAAACAGCCTTCGGGCTGTTTTTTTTATATTGTCTCTAACTCATGATTTTTTTCAAGTTTTTCTTCAATTAATTCATACATTTTTTCTTTAGAGAAAACTTTATGATAAAGTTTACGATAAGTATTTGATTCGTGCTGTTTATCCATTAAAAACTCAATAGATTCTAAATCGTTCTTTATAATATTTTCCATTTTATACATTTCTCTTTCTATGAAAATTAAATCACGTTCAATTTTTCGTTCTTTCCTTTTTGTGTAAATATTGAAAAGATCTATGACAATCCAAATAGAAAAAGCCAAACTGAATGCGTTTAACGCAGAAAGAAAAAACAAACCATTAGATAAAAAATAAATAAACGGGAATATAATTAGCCCTAAAATAAAATTACGTTTAAATGTTTTTTTATTTGATCCAAATTTAATATCAAAAAGATAAAGAAAAATACCATTAATAAAAAAAACATAGAAAAAATCAAATTCAGTAATAGAAACATTAAAATTAAAATACCCAACAATAAAAATTGATAAACAAATAACTCCTAAAACAGAAGATAATACTTCAAAAAGATTTTGAATAAAATAATCCAGAAATGAAATATTCTTTTTTGTGTTTTTATATTTATCTTTTAAATTAAGATATTTTATTATATTTTGAGTAATCATTTAATTGTTTCCTTATATTGTTTTTATTTTTTCAATTTCATTTCGTTCCTGTTTTATTTCACAGAGTAAAAGTAAATCTTCTTCATTAAATAAAGAATTGTATAGATCAGACAGATGTTTATTCTTTTTATTTTTAACGATGTCTTTCATGGAGTCAGAGTTATTTAACATATCAGTTTTCATTATGTCAATTTCTTTTTTTAATCGATTCTTTTTCCTATCATTATATTCTTCGTCTCTAGATTTTATAAAAAAAATGTTGAAGTACTTAAAGAAAAAAACAATAGTGGGACTAATAAAAATAGCCACGGCAGTTCCAATTATCGCAGAATTGAAAAGAATCAAACAAGGCATAAATAAAACCAAGGACAAAACCAATGTTCTAACTTGTGTTTTATAAACAGCATTTTGTGATACTTCAATACAAGAAAGAAGAAGAAGAAATACAATATTAACTACACCAACAAGACTACCAAAGACATCAAGTAATGGATCTCCCATGTATTCAAACGCAATCAATGCAGCAATAAAACCTGTAAAAATAAGAAGAACTTGTAATATATCTTCATCTCTTTTCCAGACGAATTTAGCATTAGAATAATCTTTATTCTCACATTCTTCTAATGTTTTCTTCATTTCTATGTATTTTTTTGTTCTTTTAAGCATATGACACCTTAATATGTTTCTATTTCGATTTCTTTTTTTGTTTCTTTGCTTAATATTTTAAAGACATTTTCTTCCGTTAGTATTTCCTTAGATAAATATTCTAACTGTTTACTTGATTTTTTATTATTTAAAACGTCTTTTGATAATTCACTTGAATCCAAAATGTTTTTCTTTATCTCAATTATTTCTTTGTCGATAATAGACACTTGATTCTTATATTCTTTAATATCTTCTTTATCTTTTACGAAAGACAAAAAGAATGATTTAAATTCTTTAAACATAGCTATAAAATAACATAAACCAAAAGTCATAGTTGTCACTTGAATAAAGATCAATAACATAAGTTTTTTATCGTACATTACAAAGAGAGCAGAAATAAGTCCAGAAGCAAGACCAATAAACATTACAATAATATTCATTTTTTTATTTTTTAAATTACCAGCAATTTCACCTATAAAATTAAATATAGACAAGCAAAACCCAATTATTAACAAAACATTTCCGACAAACTTAGCAACGTCAATTGTTCCTGTTACAAAAGCGAACAAAAAACCACAAAAAGCTAATAAAAAAATAATACAGCCAAGTTCATCTGAAAAATGAGTAAGATCTTTACTTATTTCATTTTCTAATTCATTCTTTTTATTGTTCAAATTTATATATTTTTCAATTTCTGATTTCATTTATTCATTCTCTATTTTTAATGCTTTATTAAAATGTTTTTCATCATTTTTTGATTTTGAAGTTTTTTTTCTATTTCTAAATAATTTAATAAAAATTGATTTATTTATTCAACTACTCCGTTTCTAATACATTATCTTTGTTTGTTTCTTTATTGTATTTCAAAGACTCTAATATACTTTGCTTATCAATACTGGATTTAACAAGATTGGTAAACCTATTGTCGTGATAATATTTATCAATAAGCTCTATCTTTAAGTCTACATTTCCTAAAATTTCATTTTCAATATTTGCAAGTTCAATTTTTCTTTTCATAATTGTTGATTTAGTAACTTGCGCCTTCTTTATAGATTTCTTAAGAGAATGTAAAAATGAAGGTAAAATAAACATTCCTGTAAAAAATGCTTTAGCTGATAATGTAAACAAGATATTGAAAGCATTTTCACTCATTTCTAAAACTTCACTTTTAATAAAAGATTGAATTTCTGTTGAAATAAGATTTTGAAAAAGAATTAAAGAAGAAAAAGCTAACGCAGCAGAACCAACTAAAACAAAAACACTTTTGTAATCATATTTTTTGTCAGAATATTCAAAGAAAATATCTCCCTGCACAATATAAAAGAACGATTGAAAAACATAAAACATAAGTTGCACAATGAAAAAAAACACCCAAACTTCGCCTAAAATCGTATTTATGGAGCTTGATTTAAACAAAAATAAACCAAATAAAACAACAATGATAGTGCTTATAAGATCAAGAAAAAAGAAATAATATTTGTGAGATTTAATTTCTTCTTTTAAAGAAAAATCGATTTCAATCTCAGATTCTTCTTTTACTTTAATATATTGATTAAAAATATTGTTCATAGGTTTACCTTTTATGAAGTCTCAATTTGTATTTTTTTATCTTTAACGCCATTATTTTCGTTTATTAATATTTCTCTTATGAGTTCTATATATTTTTTAATCTCTTTAAGCATTTATTAATAATTCTCCATAGATATAGAATCTCTTTCTTTTTGTTCCTCTTTTAAATTATTATTTTCTTTTATTTCATTAGCCAACAATTCCTTAATGTCTAAATTATTAGACAGATTTTTAAGAAAAGGATTCTGGCTTTTAAGCAATTCAAAGACAAGATTTTTATCTTTTTTAATATCAATTTCTAATTTAAGAATCTCTCGTCTAATCTCTTTCTCTGTGTTCTGGGAACCAGTATAGTCTTTTTGGATTTTCTTATTAATGAAATATTCAAAACAAAGAAGAAAACTCATAGAAATAAAGCTATATAAGTAAAAATAAATAAAATTAAGGTGATCTGTATCATTAACAACATTTAAGTCTAAAAAATAGCTGTCAGTAAATCCAAAAGTTTTCATTAAAGAATGAATAGTAAAAGAAAAACATAAACCACCAATTAATCCGAGAGTGTATCTTTTTCTTTTTTCGAGAAAAATACTTTTATCTAATTTTAGCTTGCTAAGATCCCAAACAGAAGAAGTTTCAAGAAGGGATAGTGTCAAGGCAGTAAAATAAAGTGGAATAAAGCTAAGAGTGCTTAATAAGAAAAAAAGATGATAGTTTTTAGGTAATGCAAAAGCAATAGATAAACCATAACCAACTGAAAACAAAAGCCCGATGAAAGAGAGGATACAGGTATACTTATAGTAATCCAAAAAAAGAGTATCACTATTGCTGAAATCCTTTAGATCTCTCTCTAATATTTTAAGTTCAATGTATTTATCTAAAGTATTATTACTCATAAAATCACTCTTGGTTTATTTAGAACCCTATTATATCAAAAATAATATTAAGAAACCATCGTTTTTTTAATAGTTTTGAATAGATTCAACTTTATTTTCAACTTTATCTTTAACAAGATCTTCATAAGAGATGTTATTTATGAATTCAACAACGACTTCATCTTTGCTATTGCTCATTTCTAAAAGAATTTCTTCACTGTTCATTATAATATTTGTTAGTTCTGTAATTTTTGCCTGATTCTTTCTTATTTCGATATCATTAAGGGCTTTTGTAGGCATAACTTTATTTACAATGACTTCCATAAATCGTCCTTGAATAAAATAAATCAAGGAAAAATAACCAGCACTAAAAACTAAAAAAGACAAGTATGCATGTTTGTCAGAAACAATAAAGTTAAAATGATCATTAACGAAGATAAGAAAAAAATAAAGAAAAAAATGACAGATATTAAAGATCAATAATGATATAGATTGAGTATAGAATGACTTGTTTTTTAAAAGTTTTTTAGGATGAAAAGATTTCTCATTATGATCTCGTATTTCAAAAAAATTATTTACAGTAAATATAAGATCAAAAAGAGGAGAAAGAAAAAGAATAAGAAATGATAAGCTTAAAATAAAAATATTGCTTTCATCTGTCAAATTAAAAGACATGATAAAATAAAGAATGAATAAAAATAAACAATATTTATAAGTGCTTTTTGGTAAATACAGTGATTCAATTTGATTTATTTCAAGGCGTTCTCTTTCGTGAATCAAATCAGAATAAGTTTTAATAATCTCTTTTGTATCCATTATTCATTCTCCATTGAAAAATCATTTAACTTTTTCTCTTCTTTCAATATATCAAAGAAAACCTGTTTAAATTTTTCATTATTTTTAAGCGTTGTAAATTTATCAGTTTTATCGTTTAGAATAAATGAAAAGCTTTCTTTGTCATTTATTAAAAGTTCTTCTGTTGTTTGTATTTCTTTTTCTACAATAGATAACTTTTCTATGATTTCATTTTGTGATTTAAATTTGGTATATTTAAAAAACAAAAAAGGAATACAATTAAGAATAAAAAAAGAAAATAAAAAACAAGAAATAACTATAAAATAATGAAAAAGTGGACTGATAAAATTATCTTGTAATACTATTTCGGAAAAATGAAATAACAATAGATAAATAACAGGTAAGATTATTTTAATCCCTTTTTCAAAAAAAACAGAGACAAAGCTATTAGGTTGATATAAATTTTGAGTTATATACATAAAATTATAGCCTGAATACAGACAAGACGCTAAAAACAAAAAACTTGTAGATATAGGAAATAATGAAAATTCAAAACCAAAAAAATAAAAAGAAATGGGCATTAAAAAAAAGAAAACAACAAAAAAGACTATTGTTTTTTTATAATTGAAGATACTAGGCTCATAATCAGTGATTTGAATCTTTTCTAGTTTTTTTCTTTCTTTAATTAGTAATAAATATTTTTCAATATTTTCGTTCATAAACCCTTCTTTTGATAATACACAGTATATAATATCAAAAATCAGATAAAGAATCAATGAAAAAACCACCTAAGACAAGGTGGTTTTAATTAATTAATATTCTAATTCATTCAAAGAAATATTAAAAGAGGTATTTGCGTTAATTTCTCTGCATAACATATGATAGTGTTCTAATTTATCGTCAACGTATTGTTTGCTTGCTTCACCATCACAATGCAAGTTTTCAGGTGACATCCAACAAGAAAGCGTTTCTTTGATTTCTTTAATGTGATTAGCAGATAGTTCTTTTATGTTTTCAGGAAATTCTTCGTCACCTTTTAAAAATAAATTTTGACGTTTAATGAAGTGTTTGTAATGTTTAGGCATAATACTATTCCTCTTGTGTGTGTTTGATTATAATATCAAAAACAGCCTAAAAAATCAATCATTATCAATTTCTATTTCATTATTTTTTTCTTCTTTTAAAAATAAGTGAGCATAAAGAAGTTCTTCATCTTCAGATAAAACATGATTTTCAAAAAAAGTCCTCGATGTATTTTTTTTAGAAAGTAAGGGTTTAATTGTATGTTTGTAAATAGCTTCTCTATGGTGACTTTTTTTCTTGAAATATTTTAAAAAGTTAAGATATTCTTCTTCATTCAAAGATCTAATATTTTTCCTGAGTTGCACTTTACCTATAATATATTTTTTTCTTTCTTTTTTATAGCTAAAATAATTTAATTTATAATAAGAAAAAATCGCACCGAATATACAAAGTGTTTCAAGAACAGCAATAAAGATCCCAATATTTTGAGTAAGATCAACGCTTGAAAGAATAATGTAAGCATAAAAAGAAATAACAATCGGAACAAAAAAAGATAAAAAAACGAGTTCTCTTCTTGTAGGAGAAAAAGTATTCTTACTGACTTTAAATGCCAGTTCAATTGTATTATTTATTTTTCTTTCATCAATCATTTATAATTTCTCTTTCTTCTGTCTTTTTTAAATGTAATTCTCTAGATGAACTTAAATCAAGATAACAATTTTTAGTCATATCTTTGATGCAATATGTAATAATGGTATTATAAAAAAATTTATGTTTTCTATCATTTTTAAGAGAAACTAAGGAGATATATTCTTCCTTTGTTAAACTATAAATCAATTTTTGTATTTTCTCTTTGTCTTCGTTGTATTCTTTTTCGTCTTCTTTAAACTTGTCATTTAAGAAGAAGCAATAAAAAACACTTTTTAAGGATATATAAGGATTAATAGCAAGAGAAAGTTTTAATTTCATTAAAGATATAGAAAAAAAGATAAAGAAGAAAATGTACATAAAAGTTAAAATCCTTGCGATTATGTAAAGTGTCCCCAAAATATCAAATCCAAGAAAAAATAACGAAGCTGCTGCAAACATTAAGCAGCAAGCTATAAAAGCAAAAAAATTAACCCTGTGATCATCTGTTTCCTTATATAAATAGAATATATTTTTTTCAAATTTCTTTTCAAAACTCAAAATCTTTTCTATTTTTTCTGGGTAGCTCAATTTACACTCCTTGTTAATAAGTATCAAAAACTATCAAAACAAAAGAAAAAAGTCAATAAATATAAGTTTAAAAAAATATATTTTTTGTTAATAGACCTGTCTAATAAACAAATTGGAATCTTTAAATGGATTAGAAAACAGAATTATGGCTTTAAAAAATGATAAATTCGAAATAGGAAATATATAAAAAGACTCCCGAAGGAATCTTTCTTTTTAAGCATATATTTTCTTATTGATTAAGTATCTAAACTCATTGGTGTAATCACCATTCATCCAGTGTCTAACTTCAATAACTGCGACTTCAAAATATTCATTGTCATTGTATGTTTTCATAACACCAGAACAAAAATCAAAGGTATATCCTTTTTCGTTTCCTTCATATAGAAGGCTTTCTTCTACTGGTTCACCATTAGAATCATAAGCACCAAGATAACATTCATGGTTTGGCATTATTTCACCAAGATCAGTTTTTGTTAATTCATCAAATTCGTCATCAAACATTTCGTCAAATTCGTCACGAATAAAACAAGTGCCTGATATTTTATCTACATACCAGTCTTCTACTTCTATAACAAAGTCAAGTATTTCTTGTTCTTGTTCTTTTGCTAAATCAAAGCCAATACCTGCAATATGAGTGTCAACTAATTTTTCTCTGCCCGTAAGAGGGTCATAACAACTCTTATAAGAGATTTCTATTTCATTATCAAAAGGATCTCTGTATATGCCAAACTTTGTTATCGTGTAATTAGAAAGAATCTTAACAACATCCTGAAGCTTCACATTAATATCTTTAAAATCTTCATTAATTTGAAGAGTTTGCTCGATATCTTTTAAAAACCTTGATTCATAACCAAGATAATCTATTAAACCGCCATCTTTGATAGTCGCATTTCTTGGCGCACATTTACCACCTGTGATTTCAACCAGTTCGTGGAATGCTAGATCATTTCGATAAAACGGATCTGAGCTTTTCGGAACTCTGAATGTGTTATTGTAATTATTATCCGACATACCATTGTCTCCCTATTTATTCATAAATAATTTTACTATATTTTAAAGAAAAAATCAATATGTTTAAATATAAAAGCAATAAAAATAATCATATTCATTTATTTGTTTATTTCTTTAAAATCTTTATTTTTTTAAGATGAGCCTCATCTTTTTTATGACTTCTAAGTGTTTCATTTAAATTTATATTTAATAAAAAAAACCATAAAAAGATTAATGAAACTCAACTATAAAAATTGTATACAATAAATAAAATGGTATCATTAAAAAACTTTCAAGGAAAAAGGGAAATGTAAAAAATGAAGCTACTAAAAGTATTATTGTGCTCATTAATATTAACAGGTTGTGCAACTACTGAGCATAAAGAAGCAAAGGGTGTTACAGGAAAACAATTAACAAGTGAAGAATTAGAAATAATTCTATCAAAATTAGATTTAACAGAAGAAAATAAAAATAGATATAGAGAAAAAGACGAAAATAATTTAGAAAAGATAACTCTTGAGAATTACAGAGATATATTAACAAAAAATAAAAATGGTGTCTTTCAACATCCCTTTTATCCAAATAGGGTATTAACAATATCAAGACAAGGCGCAGATATAAGTGAACAACTTGAAGATTTGAATCTAAAGGAATCATTTGATTTTCAAGTAGGAAAATATAAGTTTTCAAAAAAAGGAAACACTTCAACAGTAGGGATACATTTCCTAGCACAAAATAGGTCTAAATTAGACGCAAATGCAATTCTTCTTAATAAAAACCATAGAATAAAACACGATCCAAATAAACACCATTCATATTTTGTGCTTCTTCATGAGATAGCACATTCATTGGATACACAATATGAATATTTAGTAATGGATAGGGGGGCAACGGTGTTTGGTGAAAATCAATCTGAAATTGTAGCATCAATTCTAATGTATCAAACAATACGAGCAGAAGGTTATGACGATAAATACTTTAAGAAGTTTATGTGGAGAGAAAAACGTTATGCTCTTACTTTTGTAGCAACACATAGAACACAGCACGTGTTTCCGATAATGACAGATCTGATTCTTAATAATTCTGAATATTTCAAAACAATGTCAAAACCTGAAATAGAAGATTTTAGCTTTAAATTAACAAAACTATTATATGATAATGATTATTCAAATAAAAAAGGACTTCAAAATATATCTTCAAAGTATTATAAAAGTTCTATAAACAAACATCAAAAAGTAATAGCAGAAGTGAAAAGAGAATATTCACTAGATTAAAGACAAAAAAATAGAGTGCAGTTGCACTCTGGGTTAATAGGGGTATAGACACTTTTGAAGTGACCTTTATTGTTATTATTATTATTAAAAGGCTGGTGTTGAGTAGCGCATTCGCCTTCTCAACATTTGAATCATAGTAACAAACTAATTTAAAAATGACAAGCAAAAATTAGTTATTTTCTATATCAATTTCTTCTATTAATTCTGATTTTTTCTTAATAAGAAATAAGAGTTCTTCTTCTGATAATTCAGAGTTATCAACCTTAACATTCGTATTGTATTGAGACAAAAGAGACATACCCTCAACGTTTCTAGACAATAATACGTCTTGCATAGTCATTTTAAGAATGTATCTAATATCTTTATGTTCTGATAGACTTTGTTCTGAGAAAGCAATTCTAAATTCTTTATCAGAAAGCTCATTAAGTTTATTTTTTAATTCCTTTTTAAACTCCTTATAAAAGATTTCTTTTCTCTTGTAGTCTTTGATTTTATTTCGAATCCCTATTTCCTCAGAGTTATTCTTTTATTCTTTTATTCTTTTATTCTTTTATTCTTTTATTCTTTAATTCTTTAATAGGAAAAAAATAAATAATGGTTAAAACATAGACACTTATCAAAGTGGCAGGATGAACCAAGAAAAAAACATGATCAAAATCAGAGTTTTGAATACAATAAACACTAGCAAAGAGTGTTAATACCAAAATAAAAGCAATATTGAAAAAACAACGATTCAAAGACTTATACGAAGTACGAAAAAAGATGTTTTTTTCTGCAGTATTTATAAATTTTCTGTAATCATTCAGTCTCGAAGACATCTTCAACCTCCTTTGTTTTTTGCTTTATCATAAAGTGTTCTCCATATTCAGTTTTAACAAAACAACTATCTTTCTGAGCATACTCTCTAAGTTTATGTTTGAGAAAAAGATTATAAAAAATACGATGTTCATTAGACGTTTTTCTTTTTTTTGTAAATTCTAATAAATCTTCTGGTTTAATATCTTTCAGAATTGAAAAAATATCTTTATCATAATCAATGGAATTATTTTTAACACAGTCTCTTTTTTTTAAGAAATAAAAACAATTTATAAAACAGGAATAGGCAATAGCAATAGAAAAAACAATATACATAACAAAAAATAAAATACCTAAAGCGTTATGGAGATCTGAATCGTTTACAAAAAGTATTGATCCCACAATAGAAAAAATAAGAGACAAGAACATATCAAAGGTGTCTTTTTGGATGTTTCGCTTATCTGAGAAATAAACGTTTTTTAAGTTTTCTAATTTTTCAATGTTATTCATTTATGATTTCCGTATTTTTTTCTTTAATTTCTTCTTTTTGCTCTAATCCATTTTTATTTAAAACAAAAAGAAATTCTTGTTTAGATAAATTATTTTTGTGTTTTATATTTTTTTTGTTAAGTATATCTATTGCTTGTGAAATGTATTTTTCATGAAAATAACTATAATCTTTTTTATTAAAATAATTTAAGATATCAAATATTTTTTCAGAATTAGAGCAAGAAAGTATATATCCAATTTCCTCTCTTATTTTTTGATTTTTACGATAGTCTTTATTGAAATCATTTCTTATGATTAAATAAATGGTTCTTAGTGTAACAACAATAAAAAATGGTATATTTAATATAATCTGAGAACATATAGCAATTATATAAGAACTAACAATTATTACTTTGTCTATTTCGAGATCATAATATACCATAAGAGAAAAAACAGAAATAAAAGATATTGATAAAAATGCAGCGACAATTAGATTCCAAACTTTAAGTCTTTTATTAAATTTATAATAAAAAAAACCCCTCGTTTCTTTCATTAATTCATTTATTTTCTTAAATTCCAATGATTCTTTAAAATTATTCATTTATAATTTCCGTATTTTTTTCTTTAATTTCGTCTTCTTGAAATTCTTTTGATTGTTTGTCAATCATAAATAGAAGTTCTTTTTTAGACAGCAGATTATTTAGATTACTATTTAATATTTTTTCTTGATTAATTTCATTAATTATTTTTGAAAGATAAAAATTATTAAAGTAAATAAAATCATCTTTATTAAAACGATTTAAAATAAGAACAGTATCTTCAGTGCTACAATTTAAAAGAACTTTTTTCAATTCGTATTTAATATTATTGCTTAGAGTTTTTTCTTTGTTATAAATTTTTTTATTTAAGATGTAATCACCAAGTTTAAAGAATACAAATAAGCTAACATAACCAAGAAAAAAATAAAAAGTTTTGCCAACAAAAATAGCATAAGCCACAAAAGAAGCCTCTGGATTAAGAGTATAAAGCGCAGTAATCAGAAGTAGAGAAACAAGATAGATTGCAAATCCACATATAGTCCATTGAAAAAGTCCATCCAAAAATCTATATAAAAAGAATTTTTCAACTTGTAATCTAAGGAAATTAACTTTATCTAAAATTTCTGATTCTTTGGATTGGAAGGTCATTATAAAAAAAACTCTCATTTAAGTGACAATTTAAATGAGAGTATCTAAAGTAATTAAAAAAATCAACTTATTTTTTCTAATTTAATAACAACAAGCGGTTCTTCAAAATCATTAGGAAAATTATAATGATGCTTTTTATATTGTATTCCTTTATATTTACCTTTTGGAAAAGGGATTGTATGATATTCAATACCATAGATATTATCATCGTCTTGTAACCCTTTAAAGCCATAACTAATTAAATATGCTTCATATTCTTTTAAAAATCGTGCTTTGTCCATAAACAGTTCATAATGAGAATCATCAGTGGTTAACGGAGTAGCATCTAATGTAATATGATCAATGTTTTCATATTGGCTACCTTCATAAAAAAGTATGTCTCCATTTTCTTTTTTGGCAACACTAAGTTCACAATTCGATTTATGAGAAAAGATAAGACCAATTTCAGCAGATTTAACCATTCTCTCATGATAAACCTTTAACTCATCACCATAAGGAACCATTTTGATGTCGTTCTTTTTTGTAATAAACTCTATAAACTCATAATTAAATTCAAAACATACCATTTCACCTTCTGTAATTTCTATATCAAATAAAAAGTCTTGATTTGGAAAAGAACATTTTTCTTTTATTTCCAGAACATTATCTTTATTAGGTGTAAACTTTAAATTGTCACCACAAGTCATACACCTAAGATTTAGATAACTTTCTTGTTTAAATGTGTTTTTATCAAGGAAGTTTTGTTTTTCTTCTTTTCGAGTCATGAGAAGAAATTCTTCAATATCTCTTGTGTATATTTTATGATCATTAAGTTGAGCATTAAGAAATTTAACTTCAAACATTTTGTTAATTTCTTTTTCTTTTTCTCTGTTCATTATTTTATCATGTCCTCTGTTACAAAAAGCATATTCATAGCAATAAAGGAAGCTGTGACATCACTTTTATCATGATCATTGATATTTAAATGAGATATTTTTTCATAAATTGAATTTCTTAAATCCATTTTTGAAGAGTAGGGTAAAGGTGAAATAGAATAAATATGTTTATTATCTTGTATATCTCGGTCAATAATATAAAAAGGGTTGCCAGAAAAGAAAGATAACAATAAAGGATTACTATCATTAAAGTCCTCTGGAATATTCTGTGCCGATACTAATTGACCTATTAAATAAGCAAAATCTCTGCTTTTAAATCTATCTTCACTGTTAATTACATTATCACTCATTATTAATACTCCTAAAACTTATATTGATATTGTATTGCATAATAGTCTTTCTTTAATGAGAAACTTAATCCTTCTACTGTTAATACTCCTAACGAACAGCCAAGGATATCATAAGCAAGATCTTCTTTTGAAAAACCATGATAATCAATTTCATCATAAATTTCTTTGCCTAGCCCAACAGCAGAACAAGCAACTAATGAAGTTTTCCAATCATCAAAAATCAAACTTGTTCCGACACCAACAGAATAAGAAACAGCAAAATGTTTTTGTTTATCCTTTTCAATTTCAGCTAATGCAGAAGAAGGAAACAATAATAAAAAAAGAAAACTAAAAATAATTTTTTTTAATGGTAAATCCAATTTAATAACCTTTTATTAAGAAGTGTTTTTTAGATTATATCAATTTCATTGAAAAAGACAAGACAATTTTTCATATTTACTTTTGTATAAAAAGGATGTTAAAATACATTAAATTAAAATTAATGGTGAAGCACTTGAAAGAAGAATTTTTAAATCAAAAAAATGGTTTTTATCGTTGTGTAGTAAAAGCTTCATATTATACAAATTTAAAACCAGAGATAAGAATATTGCCTTTAAAAAATGGAAAGCTGTTTAATCCAGAATACCAACATACTTATGTATTTATGAAGACAAGGCTTTCTTTAATTGAAGACTACTATGAGATTAAAAAAGCTGTCAAAAGTTTTTTTAAATATAACAAAGAAACAATTGATTTAAACAAATTTAAAATAAATAAAAAAGATCCTTCATAGGATCTTTTTTGATTACAATGTCTTTATTTTTAAAATCTCATTTTTGAAAAAAGATTGTAATTGATCTTCTTTTTTTTCATGAAATAATTTTATTTCTTTTAAAATCTCTTTTTCAAAATAATCCATTGTTGAAAAATCTTTATTTTCATAATATTGACCTAGTGAATCTAAATCTAAATTTTCAATAAACTTTTGTTTTTGATCAATAACAATACTTCTTTCTTTTTCACAATTGTTCTTTTTGAGAACAACCTTTTCAAGTTTAACATCTGCTTTATCGCACCAAACTCTTTTTCTATAGACATAAAAAAGATTAGCAAGAAGTGAAGAAGAAAAAACACCAAACAAAAGCCAGATAAAATCACTTGCGGTATTAATAGAATCACCACTAACAAGCATAACAGCAATTAAGAAAGTTAAGAAAAAGAAAACAAGATAACTGAGCATAAAAAACTCAACACTTTGCTTAAAGAAGCCTTTTGCTTTAAAAGCTTGAATTCGATAAGGAAAATTACTTAATTGAGAGTGTTTTAAGTCTAATGACTCATACTCCGTTCTTATATCTCTTAGTTTAACATTAAAACTACTAATCTTTGAAATAGACTCGTTCATTAGACAACCTTAAATTTAATATCTTTATCTTCTTTGACTTTTTGTTCAATTATTTTTAATTTTTCAATGTATTCTTTTCTTTGAATCATGGGGGAAGGAGAAAAATCACCAGTATATTCTTCAAAAATATAATCAATAAAACCATCAATACATTCACTAATAGTATTAAACTTAATATCAGGTGCATAGAATGTTTTTTTATCTAAAATCTTTTCTATTACACCAAGATTAATTACTTTAGCAGTTAATGGTTGAAATTCTTTAATCTCTTCGAGAATAGAAGTTAAAGCCGAATTATCAAAGTCAAAAGAAATCTCATTAAGTTTTCCAATCTCGTTATCAGAAACGAAATCTTCAATTTCTTCATGAAAATAAGGAGAGCTAATTTCATGAGCCAATTCTTTTTCAATTTCTTTTTCATTCATATTATGGAGTTCAAGTGTTGAATAGAAAGACAACGCCTTACAAATGTATTGTTTATTTGCTCCAACAAAAAGAAACTCTTCAAAACTTAGTTCGGTTTTATGAATTTTTTTATAATAGTCATAAATAATTTTCATTTTATTATTTTCAAGAATCATTTTTTTCATCTTTTTCACCTTAAATATTAAATAACCCCTATTGTAACCCGTTCTTGATATTACAACAAGGAAAACAACTATCAAAAAGAAACAATTAATCCTTACCCTGAAAACCAAGGTCTTTTGATTTACTTTAAATTTTTTTATATTTTTCAATCATTTCGATTTGATAATCATATAAAGGGTAGTGTCTATTAAAATAAAGACCTTTTTTGGCAATATCATCATTAAAATTCGAAATATATTTTGAATAAGTGTCTTTACCATAAGCTGTGCTTCCATGAACACCTGTTCTTAAAAACATACGGAAGGGACTTTCTTTTAAAGAAAACTGAAAAACAAAGATTTTATTTTTAACTGCATATTCATAACATTCTTTAACAACCGTTAAAATAGGTTTAGACATGTGAAATTCGTCAATGATAATCTTATCATAGCTTTCATTAAAATACTTTTCTTTTCTTCTATGTAGTTTACTGAAATCAACAACAGTAATATCTTTATTTTCTAAGCCCAAATCTACAATAGTTTTTTTAACAGTTGATACAGTGCTTTTACTTGTTACATAAAGTAATTTTTTTGCTTTGTTATTTAAAACAAATTTTTTTGATCCTGAACCTGTAACAAAATCAGCAATAAAGACAGGTTGATCTGCATAAATAATTTTATGCCTTTCTTTAACAATTTTGCCTTCTTCCTCATCATCTTTAAATATAGTTATTTTGGCAATAGAAGTACCTTGATCTTCATCATAGTCAAGTAAATCTTCCCAAGTATCAAAGCCTGTTAATTCTAGGGTGACTTTATTCAAAGCTTGTTGTTGGGTTAATTCAGTTTTTTTCTTTAGTTTTTTAGCGTCTTTTTTTATCTGATAGAAAGATACACCATTTGGTGCGTATTGATTAGTGTTTTGCATTTTTAATTAAACTCCAATAAAGGATATAATACCAGCCTGAAAATATTAACCCTATAAAGGTTAATTAAATTAATAAATATAAATTTTGTTGCTGTTATCTGTTCTAACACAAACTTCGCCCAAAAAGGTCAGGCTGACAGGCTGATAACGAAAACCATAGCGGTATTATAATACATAAAAATATCAAATGCAATTTTTTTTTAAAGTTCTGTTTTCATTTTAAAATCAAAAGAATCAGGTAACTTCCATTTATCTTCAACAAGTCCAAAAAATCTTTTTTTTCTGTATGCGCCAACATACTTAATAATATACTCAAGTTCGTGCTGAGAGCAACCGTTTCGTTCGAAAATAACAACGTTTAATTCTTTATCAAAAATCTTAACACAACCATTTTCGATAGTTATGTCCATAATAACCTCCTGAAATACCATAGAAATGTCAGTTAAAAAAAAGATGTTAAAAGTGACAGTAACCTTTCAAAAAAATAAAGAAGTCAGGTGTATTATAATGAACTTTCAATAAGTAACTTCCTGTTTTCTTTTAAAAGTGAATAATATTGCACTAAAAAAAAGATGTCTTGAAGACACCTTTTTAATTTAAAATATATTTTTAAAGATTCCCTTCGTCTCTTAATCGTTGATGAACTTTATAACAAGCTTTATGTATAGCATCTTCTTCATTATCAAATACATTTCGAGCACCAAGCCCTTCAACAGAAGCTCCGTCAGCTAGGAAGATCTCATAAGAATAAAGTGGAACTGATTGTCCATACTTCATAGTTTTTGATTTTATTTCAATATTATATTTGTCTTTGTAATGTTGTGGATCAAGAGGAATACTCTTTTTATATTGAATAAAGTTATTAATATCAATTCGAGCTTGTTTTACTGTTGTTGCTTTTGTAATAACTTCATTTGTCATATAGTCAGAAGCGTAATATTTACCGTTAACCCATTCAACATCATATTCAACATAGAAAAAAGATTCTGGCTTAATAAACTCAAAAGTCTTAGCATATTCTTTTTCTTTATCGCATTCTTCAAAAATAAGGTCTCTGTTTTTTAACCATCTCGGACTAGCATGAGTGGTTTTTCTAATATGATAAAAAGAAATTTTTTTGTCATCTTTAATAATTGAATGATAATAACCAAAAGTAACCATATCATTGTTTTTAAGATAGTCCTCAACGTCTTCTACTTTTTCAATGTAATCAAAAACAGAAGCTTTATTTTCATAATCAAGCTCTTGAAAAATATGATTAATACCAAAATACAGATAAAAATTTCGAGTTTCAAGATTTAGAATAAATGCAGAAGATTGCTGAAAAACAAACAAGCAAAGTTCTTTTTTGTCATTAATGTTGGGTTGATAATCATTTTCGTCGAAGAAATACATAAAATAAGCCTTTTAAAAGACCTATTTTATCATTCTAAAAGAGGGTAAATCAAGAGATTACTGCAAAATCACAAGTAATTTTTTCATTTTCAGTTAATTTTTGCATATTTGTTATATAGTAATCTTCATTCATTTCTGTTAATGAAAATCTATAAGTGACTTCTTTTTCTACTTCGTTTTCAAAAGTATCAATAACAATATAAAATAAGGTATTATCTTTGCAAAAACCAAAACTTCTAAAGATAAAATCCTCATTTTTTAAATCAAGTGTTTCTCTTATAAATCGACGACTTTCAATTGTTTTTAAGTCAAAAAAAATCTGATTGTTTTGTCTTGTTAACGGTATCTTCAAATAATCCATAAAAACCTCTTTTTTTAAGTTAGTATCATAATAAGAAAAGATTTTGATATAAAATATTTCAAAAATAAGATTTACAGTCAAAAAGACCTTTGAAATGAACCCAAATTTATGTATAATATAAGGACATTAAATATTAGGAGAAAAAAGATGGCTGGTTTTAAATATCCCTACACTTGTCCTGAAATTGATCGTAAAATAGGCGAAGCTCGTGGAGAATTAATATCTGCAATGGCACAAGTATTTAAAGACTATGGTGTTAAAGGTGCTTCATTTAGAGACGCACAGGAAGCAGGAGAGGAGTTATTTTCAGTAGTATCTGATGTTTTTGAAGGAGCAAGACAATCAAATGAAAATATGCGAACAGAAGCGGATAAACAAATAAAAGAAATGGATCAAGAATTAATTGATCTTAGAGCACAATTATTCTTGGCAAATGAAGAATTAAAAAAATTTAAAGATAAGTAATTCAAAAAGCCTCCCTTCATTATATATAGTAGATTTTAATGTGTATATTCGTTTAAAAAGTCCCCC
>CEUY01000428.1_pt1 | contig 20804 bp, 21 predicted proteins | sample 361481 | NCBI WGS metagenome assembly CEUY01 (sample SAMEA2622737, study PRJEB7988) | marine metagenome | isolation source: saline water (ENVO:00002010), including | reverse complement strand
GCTATCCAAAAGCTCTGGAGCTTCCTCCGAATGCTCTGTTAATGCCTGATGAATTCCTTTAATGTGTCCGTCAAATATTTCATAGGTACTGTTCCCTTGAAAGGGAGCCGCGCCAACTACTGTTTCATACAGTAAACAGCCCAATGAATATAGATCTGAACGTCCATCAATGTTTGGGGAACCCTGGATTTGTTCAGGGGACATATATAAAGGCGTCCCAACAGTGGTATTTTCACTGGTCATTGAGTCCAAAGATTCGGCAGTAGCTATTCCAAAGTCGGTTAATTTCACGTCACCTGAATCATTTATTAGTACATTGGCCGGTTTGATGTCTCTATGCGTAATACCGGCATTGTGAGAAACCTCTAGAGCAGAGGCGATTTGTGTTGCTACGCTTGCAGCCCTTGCGAGGGGTAATGTCTTTCGGCGTTTAAGGGTTTCCTCCAAATTGTCAGATACAAATTCGGTAACGATGTAATGGTTACCATCTTCTTCTCCATGATCATAGACCTCCACTACGTTTGGATGTCTGATCGTTGCCATGATAGAAGCTTCCCTTTGGAAACGATCCAGGAATTCACCGTCAGATGAGGAATGCGAAAGGATTTTTATAGCAACAGTCTGGCCGCTGGAAGGGTCTTGAGCTCTATAAACGGCTCCTTGTCCACCTTCACCAACCAAATCTATTATTTCGTAGCCACCAATCTGATTCATTTGCATTTATCGCACTGCATCAAATATTTGATATTAAAAAAGTTCAAAATAATTTGAAATCAATTCCGGTTACTCGTGCATAAATATTAAACAAATATCAATCAGATAAATAGAGTGTTTATACCTAAGAATCTTAGATAAGCACGGGTGTTAGATAAATTATTCAATACGGGAAATATGACACCTAAGCTCATATTCTAGCGCTTCTAGCTAAATTCAAACACCTCTGATACTGTTCCTAGAATTCAAGTGATGGTGGATTTCAATGCAAACAAATTTAACAAAAGAAAAACTAAAAAGTGGCGCTCCTACATTTGGGGCTATTATCCATGAATATTCACCCGGTACCGTTGAACTATTCGGTGCAATTGGGTATGACTTCGTTATGATCGATTGCGAGCATGGCGGTATGTCGGTAGACCAAGTAGAGAATATGGTGAGGGGAGCCGAAGTATTTGGAATCACCCCGATAGCTCGAATTCCGAACCATAATCATTCCACGATTCTGAGATTTCTAGACCGCGGTGTCCAAGGGATAATTGTCCCCCATATCAATACAAAGTCTCAAGCAGAATCCGTAGCTGACGCAGCCAGATACCATCCGGACGGTAATAGAGGAGTTGGTGGTGGTAGGTCTCATGACTATGGAGTAAGTGTTACAAGGGCAGAATCGACTAAATTCGTAAATGACAATATTCTTGTCATTCCAATGATTGAAGAGGTGCAAGCTATCCGAAACGTAAATGAAATCGCTTCGGTTGAAGGAGTTGATGTTTTACATGTCGCTCCAGGGGACCTTGGTCAAAGTATGGGTAATCCACCGCAGGCCGAAATACGAAAAGCTATGGACGAGGTTGTCCCCAAAATCAGGAGTGCAGGGAAGTGGGTTGGTGTAGGGGGCAACTCTCCAAGTGACGTTGAAAGGGTGTCTGATTTAATCAATTTAGGCGCAAATATGATAACCATTGCCGCTCAAGGACTTATGAAAAGTGGAGCAGAAGTATTTCGAAAATCGGTCGAAGAACATTTAAACTAGTTTTCCTAAGGTTTTAACTTCGATCAGGATCAGTAATTTAAAACCAATCATCTAAATATGTCTATTCCTTTGGCCGCTAGATTTGGCAAATGTATACGGGTGCTCTGTTGATTAAATGAATCCCCTTCAATATCAAGATACCGTAAATTGGGTAGAGAATTTATGGGACTTATGTCCCTGATGTTATTAAAGGACAATCCTAACCAATTAAGATGAGTAAGCTTCGAAACAGCATCTATATTTGTAATCTGATTCCTGCCGACATCTAAGGACTCTAAATATTTTATAGTGGTTAGTGGGCCAAGGTCCTGAATGTAATTTCTAGCAGCATGTATCCATGTTAATCCGGAGATATAGGAGAGGGGATCTAAATTGGATACTTCATTCCCTTCTATATCTAAACTTTTCAATTGGTCCAAAAAAGATATAGGCCCCAAATCTTCAATATTGTTTTCATTAAGATTTAAGCGAGACAAGCATTCTAAATCACTCAGGAATGAAAGGTCATCCAAGTCACAATTACGTAACCTCAGGGTGTCTAAATTTTCAAATAAACGAATGTCATAGAAGCTAGCAATTTGAGAATTATCGACATCCAAGTTTCTTAAGGCATTAACATTGTTTAGTGGAGAGAAGTCTTCGATATTGGCATTCCTTATCTCAAAGGTATCGAGTAAAGGTAATTTTCCTATCGGATTCAAATTAATATCTCCCACGCAATCTAGCGAGAGATTAATAAGACTTGGAGTCAAAAATAAATCATCCAGGTCACCCTGAGTTGCGTGTTCTATTCGAAGGGTGGTTATCTGGGAGAGAGTGACAGGATTTAATTCTCCGTTATGAGAATCAAGCTTATTTCGCACGGCTCTTTCAAATTGGTTATTCATACTATTTTGTCGCTGTAAAAAAACTGAGACGGTAGAGAGTCCTGTTGAAATTATATTGGAAATTATTTCCTAAAGGGTAAATGAAACCTTTGCGGGAAATATATATTCTGGGACTTCCTTTGAGTTTTAATTTTCAAGATGATATAAATCGGGATAACAGGTGATATACGTTTTCCACGGATTAATGGAGGTGGATTTTGACAGCCAGTAGTTCCACTTCGGATATAAATGGCCCCCTGACCGGTATAAAGGTTTTAGACTGGACTATTTGGCAATTTGGCCCCGTTAGTACTTCGATGATGGGAGATATGGGAGCTGACGTGATAAAAATTGAATCTCTCGATGGAGACCCGTCTCGGGGCCTAGCCAGAGCTTCTAGTATGAAAATGAATCTTGGCGAAGGGAGAATAGCTTATTTCGAAACATGTAACAGAAATAAAAGAAGTATCGCTGTTGACCTCAAGACTGGACCAGGACGTCAAATCATTTACGATCTCTGCAAGGAATCGGATGTCTTTGTACAAAATTTCAGATCCGGCGTTGCTGAAAGATTGGGTTTGGGTTATGAAAAACTTCGCAAAATAAATTCTAAATTAATTTACGGGTCTGCTAATGGCTATGGACCATTTGGACCAGATGCCAATCAGCCATCGTTCGATGGATGTGGTCAGGCCAGGTCAGGTCTCATGATCTCAGCAACACAAGATAACCAGGAATATCCAACACAAATAACTCAAGGCGTCTCTGATCAGATCGGAGGCATAATGCTGTGCCAAGGAATTTTGGCCGCTCTGGTCTCAAGAAGCATAAAAGGGATCGGTCAAAAAGTAGAAACTTCACATTTGAGTGCAAACATGTGGCTCCAAGGTCTTGGGGTCACTATGAGCCTATTGCAGGGAGGCGCCGGATTTTCAGCATACAACCGAACGGAGCCTGTAAACCCTCTGTCAAACGTGTACAGAACATCTGATGGCCGTTTTATTATGATGATGCATTTACAACCAGACCCATACTGGGAGCCTCTCCTTGAGGCTATGGAACTCCCTCAATTTATCGCCGATCCTAGGTACAAAGATATGGTGAGCAGATCTCATAATTCAGCAGAGGTGGTGGCTTTACTCGACAAACGTTTCATGGAAAAAACGGCCGCTGAATGGGACGCTACTTTCAGAGCTTTCCCCACAGATTTTATATATTCACTGGTACAAACTGTCCAAGATTTACCTTATGATCCCCAAGTGATTGCCAATGACTTTATCACCAAATTTGATCATCCGGTCCTCGGCGAAGTACAAATGTGTAATCATCCTTCTATTTATAGTGAGACACCAGCCGGAATTTGGAAGGAAGCCCCCGAGGTAGGACAACATACTGAACAAATCCTTGTCGATGAATTAGGATACAGCTGGGACGACATCGCCAGGTTACAAAAAGTCGGCACAATTTTATAAACAATCTAAGGAGTGAAAATGGCAGAAATAGATGGAGGACGGCTGTTTGCGAAAGCCCTAAAAAAGGAAGGTGTTGAATTCGTGTTCACCCTAAATGGAGGACACATATACAACCTTTATGAAGGATGCGCGGATGAAGGCATAAAACTTATAGATTTCAGGCATGAACAAGTTGCTGCACATGCGGCTGAAGGCTGGGCAAAGGTCACAGGTAAGCCAGGTGTTTGTATAGTCACAGCTGGACCGGGAGTAACTGATGCCGTAACTGGTATCGCAAATGCATTTCAAGCTCCAAGCCCTATGATAATGGTCGGTGGAAACGCCGGTATCGTTGACCATTTGAGAGGCGGCCTTCAAGATTTTGACAGCGCTACCTTCTTGAAGCCAGTAACCAAATTTTCTGAACAGGTTCGGAGAGTTGAAAGAATTCCAGAATATGTATCAAACGCTTTCAGAGCTGCCACAAGTGGCATACCAGGACCGGCATATTTAGAAATACCGATAGACATAGTTAATGGGGTTACTGAAGAGGATAACGTCAAATATCCGGATAGATATCGTACAGAATCTAGAGCGTTCGGCGATCCTGAATACATCCATAAAGTTGTAGAAATTCTAAAGGAAGCTGAACGACCGATGGTTCTTGCAGGATCTGATGTATGGTGGTGTGATGCCTCAGAGGAATTACGAGAATTCGTCGAGAAAATTAATGCCCCTGTGTTCTTAAATGCTATGGGCCGGGGCAGCCTAGAATCGAGTCATCCTAATCTCGGTAGCTTGGGGAGACGTTATGGGCTTGTTAAGTCGGATGCCGTAGTCCTAATCGGAACACCCATAGACTTTAGACTTAGCTACGGTGAAGATAGGCTTTTTCCGCAGAACCCTAAGCTAATCGAAATCATGATGGATGCAAATAAAATTGGTCAGAATAGGGCGGTTGATGTTGGGGTGACCGGAGACGTGGGAGCAATTATGAGTCAGGTAATGTCGGCTTTGGACGATGCTAATTATCAATCAAAAGGCAGTGCATGGGTTGAAGAAGTTATGACCGAAGATAAGGCCTTAAAAGAAGCTGATGTAGAAATGATGAATACTGACACTGCCCCAATCCATCCTATGAGACTTGTAAAGGAATTGAGAGATGTCTTGGATGAGGACGCTACCGTCATTGGAGACGGTGGAGACATAGTAACTTTTGCTGCAAGGGTCCTCAACATCAATAAACCTGGTCATTGGCTAGACCCTGGACAATTTGGATGTTTAGGGGCGGGAAGTGGATTTGCGGCAGCAGCACAACTCGCAAGACCAGGAAAACAGGTTTGCATTGTTTATGGTGACGGTGCATTCGGATTGACAGGATTCGATGTCGAATCTTTTGTTAGATTCGACCTACCAATCGTGTGCGTCCTTGGTAATAATGGTGCTTGGAATCAGACCACTCAAGGTGTATTAGGAAGAGGTGGAAGGGCCTTAGCCACCTTCCTTTCCCAAGATACTGACTATGCCAAAATAATGGAGGGAATGGGAGGTCACTCAGAACGAGTTACTGATCCGAATGAAATTAAACCAGCATTGGAGAGAGCTTTTGCTGCAGGAAGACCTGCATTAGTCGATGTGGTCATTGATCCAAATGTTTCATATGGAAACATGGGAGGCCGCTCTCGACAACAAAGACAGTATTAAATTCCATTTGCAGAAAGGAGCTAGACTTTTTGACTTCACTACAACAAAATCCTGATGAGGCTTTCGTAGGAAAAAAACTGGATTCTAGAACATTTGAAATATCTCAAAAAACTGTAACTGATTATTTTGCAGGATTAAAAGTTGACGGGTCTTTGTATTCCAACCTTGGAAGTCAAAACAAGCCTCTTACCCCGTCGATGGTAATCATAGACGCAGAATCTATTAAAGGTGCCAGTTTTAGGAACAACTTTGGTAACCTGTGGATGCGCCAGGAAGTGGATTTCTATGCTCCTTTACCAACGGATCAAAAATTGGAGGTCCGTTCCAAAATCCTAGATATATATGAGTGGAGAAACCGGACTATAGTTCTTCAGGAATCTGACATATTGGACGAGAAAGAATATTTATTAGGGTCCATGCGCCATCATCAAAGTTACTTATTGGATCAAAATACCGGGAAAGTTGCCTTAAGAAAACCATCTGAAAAAGAAGGGATCAAAAAGTTCGAGGTCCCTAAAGGTGAACTACTGGAACCAGTTTCTAGCGAGATAGATCTAGAAATGTGTGGCATATTTTTTCACGGCAACAAAAATTATCACACCAATAAAAAAGCATCAGAAGAACTTGGATTCGAAGAAGTAGTCGTCGGAGGTAAAATGACTATTTCCTACATCGGGGACATGTTGGACCGGACCTTCGGGCAAAGGTGGTACAACGGCGGTAAGCTGGACGTGAAATTTACAAACATTGTCTGGCCAGGAGACAAAGTAACTGCTAGGGGTGTTATAGCGAATGAAGGAAATTCCGCAGATGGCCAGACAGAGGTTCGGGTTTGGATGGAAAAGGAAGATGGCACCGTGACTATAGTTGGCAATGCATATCTTCCTGAACATTAAGTTCTATATAAGAGTCTAAAAAAAGGACCAGGTTCATAAACCTGATCCTTTGAAAGATCAATTTAAAGGTTTGATTCCTATCTTTTCATGAGATCTAACCCTAAAGTTGCAGTCCAGAGAGATACAACAATGTAGGTAATCGGTGTGATTATGAAAGTTGCTTCCCAAGTAGATGTGTCTGCAAAATTTATGAAGCCAACCACAATGTTTATTAGTCCGATCAATACAACCACATAAGCAAATATTTTATGTATCCCTTCTTTATTCGAAGATACAGCCAAGGCAATCAAGGAAATACCTATCGAGAAAATTAGGGCAGTGTAGCTTTGAATCCCTCCCGCAATCAGGTTGATAGTGTATTGATATCCCTCATTTAGACCAGATATTCCGTCAAATTGGGTAGCACTGTTTAAACCTGTGCTCAATACAATCCCCAATATTCCAAAGAATACACCAATACTGCCGAGACGGAATAAGGCTTCATTTTGTCCATTCTCTCTAAGGTTGCTATAGAGAGTATTCATCCCATAAAGGAAAAAGACTAGTGATATCCCCGGTAATAAACCCAGCAAAAGAGCCATGTCAGTTTGCTTGTCAAAACTAGCTTTAAAGTCTGTGGGATCTGCGGAACCCGCATTCCCTAACGCCATAAAAATAACTAAAAATAATATTGTGGCTAAACCAGGTCCAATTAAAAGACCTAGTCCACCCAATTTATTGGCCGATATATTACCCATTTTTACTCCTTATGTCGCTATTGTGTGTAGGTAAACATCCAATACTCATTAACGTTAGGGGAAGTGCTTTGGTGAGTCACGCGGAAAATATTAAATATTTTTAGATATTATAAAAACATGAACTTTATTGCTTCAGCATGTGCCGTTTGTAGATTCTTGGTATCGTGATAAAGTAAGTTCTACCTAGCCACCCCATAAGCGATAGCTTTTACTTCTTTGTCCTCAGATTTATTCATGAAATATGCGAGTTCTCCCAGTAGATCACCAAAAGATGTATCGGACCATAGCCACTCATACAACTCATTCATGGTAGCTTCAGGTTTTATAGCGATACGTGATTCCAAATAGTACGATTTAAGGTCATCAACACAATACCGGACAAAGTGCCCCACGCTAAATCGTTGAGGACGCAAGGTAGAATCATCAAGTCCTCCAGTAGAATATTGCTTCAGAAAATCCATAATTTCAGGAAATAAATCACTACTAATCGTACTTAACCCCACGGCGGTTCTACCTTTGTTAGCTTTCAACCCTTTTTCATAAATGGGGTTTAGATCAGATAGTTCTAGTAAAAGGTCTTTTTTCTTCGTAACTGATTCTCTCTTTGATTCAGTTCGTGAAAGAACCACTGGTTCTATTACGTCTGTCTCGAAAATTTCTAATACCGGACCTTCCAATCTTTCCAGAAGATCGAATGTTGCTGACAGTATTTCGTGTTGGTAACTAGGATTATTAACCTCACCTAAAGTGTTTCCAAAATTAAAAGGGACTGACAATATCCTAGGTGGTTTTATTTTTCTTGCATGCTCTTCAACCAATGAAATAGCTGTCGTTATTAATCCAGCTTCTTCAAGAACTCTCGCGATAACGCTGACAGCGTTAGTACAAGCCGGTCAAGTAGGGGTCAGTAATACGACATCTACCTTCTCATCCAATAATTTCTGAGCGACCTCAGGGCCGGACTGGTCAGTCAATCCTGTAATACTTCTCAGAGCACCCATAAATGAGTAATAATTTTCGGATAGGGATCCAATTTTACCCAAGGCGACTAGTTCATTAAGCCTATCAATTGGGAAAGTAATATTGATGTCCTTATAAATACTGGTTCGATCAAATCCGATACTAGTATGGCTTTGTACTATGTCTGCAGGATCTGTAAGTCTGGGTATTACCCGAAAAGAGGCATCACCTCCATTTTTTGCAGTGGTAAATGGATTATCTCCTCTAACGTGCAATCCAGCAGTGGTTACCAAAGCTACTTTACATTCGGATAGCGGCTTAGACATCTTTGTCCAAGGAGAATCATCATATTCAGGACTTGGCCAATTCAGGAGCATCTCTCTTTGTTGTTCGGTTAGTATTTCCAGTTTTGGCATCGATTTCCCTTACAAATTATTGTGTTGCGGTTTTATTTGGTAAACCTATTTTATGGTTGAACCTTGAAGCTGTAAATTATCTAGAAGGGAAATTAGGCTACAAGTCCGGCAACATACCCAGAAGCCCATGCCCACTGGAAATTGAACCCACCCAAATGTCCAGTAACATCCAGTACCTCTCCAACAAAATAGAGCCCCGGACAATCTTTTACTTCCATTGTTTGAGAACTAATGTTATTGGTACTTACCCCTCCCACTGTCACCTCAGCCGTTCTATAGCCCTCGGTGCCTGAAGGTTTGACAATCCAGGCATTTAACATGTTTCCAATCCCGTCTAGGTCTTTGGAAGCAATCTGTTTTATCGGAACATTCGCCAAGTCTGGGAACCATAAAGCTTGGAACTCAGAGACGACGGACCTAGGTAAATATTCAATCAGACAAGATCGAATAAGCTTTTTGTCCGATCGCTTCTTCAATTCGAGTAATTTCGCGGCTAAATCTACTCCTGGAACGAGATTTAATTTCAATGCATCGCCTGGAGACCAATAGTTGGATATCTGCAACATTGCGGGCCCACTTAAACCTCTATGGGTAAACAGCAGGTTATCTTTGAAAGTAGTCCCATTTGCTTGAACTTCGACCATCGCTGAAATTCCAGAAAGTCTTGAAAACACCGACTTCAAAGGTTCTGAAAACATAAAGGGAACCAAACCAGCATATTTTTCTGTCACCGGTAGATCGAATTGTTCGGCGAGTGCATACCCGTAACCGCTTCCGCCTAGTGTAGGTATAGAAAGAGCTCCAGTCGCAATAATCAAAGAATTGCAGTTGATTTCAAAAAATCTATCTGAACCGTCAGGACTAGATAGGCCTTTTACCGCAAACCGATAACATGGTTCCAAAGAAGTAACGACAGATCTTACGTCTATATCAGTTAGTATATTGACGCCGGCAGACTCACATTCCAGTAACAGCATATCCAAAATATTCTTAGAGGAACCGGTACAGAAATATTGATTCCTCTTCCTAACTTCATATTCAATATCGTGGAGTTCCACTAAGTCCACAAAATCCTGGGAAGTGAATCTGCTCAGAGCTGATTTACAAAAATGTAGGTTGTCCGATAGAAAATTATCTGAATCAACTAATTCGTTAGTGAAATTACATCTGCCTCCACCTGACATCAGAATCTTTTTACCAACTTTGTTGGATTTTTCAAGGACAAGTACTCTACGTCCCCTTCTTCCGGCGGTAAAAGCTGACATTAAGCCGGCTGCACCTCCTCCTAGCACAACAACATCGTAATTCTTGTTTATTGAACTGGGCATCGATGAATTACCTAATCGGGACTAGCAATCAATCTTTGTTCGGTGACCTTGACCTTCTCGAGGGCTTCGGGAGTATAGGCCATCTTTATTACTTGGACTTTAGACCATAGCTCAGTTTGATCAGAATAATGAGGGCTCCCTGGGTGACCAGATGAACCGAGCGGAACTATCCACCGTGAATTGTCCCAGTCAGATGGATCAAAAACATATCGAGCTACTGACATACTTGTCATAACAAATGGGTTGGAGATAGCGAAACCGCCAGCTTGCGGGGTATCCCCATCTCCTCCCATAGGAACAGAAGGAGGATTCAATATATCTTTGTAATTATGGAAAACGTCGGCAAGTGTGTGAGTAGGGTTTGTGTAGTGGAGCCTTCCCCAAGACCAATTTTCATAATCTTCTCCTAGGGTTTCTCTCAAATATTCGACACCCTCGCTAAAAGCCTTACTTAGCACTGAGTCCCATGTTTCTCCATCCGGAAGCAGAGAAGAATCTCCATTTTGTATCCCTTGGATTAAACGGATAGCAAGGTGGTTTATATGAGTTGGCGCACCGCGTCCGCCTGAAAGCAAGGCTTGGTCAGCTAAGTTCCCCAGTAAAGAACCAATAACATTCAGGTGCAATTTCCACCTGAATACTGAATATATAGATGCAGCCGAAGAATCTGGATCCATTTCGTATGCCCAATTTTTTAGAATTTTCTGAGCATGGGATTCATATGTATTTTGAGGTTCAAGGGCAAGTATATGCGGAACATATACTGAAGCGGGAATAGAAGTCCTCTCAGAATGTATCGAAATGAGGTCTTCAACACTAGCCTTATCAAGAGAATGTATTCTTTCTACGATACCTTTAGCTCTAAATTCAGGAGCGTAGTCCAAAGCCATATAGTATGGAAATTGGTCGCCAATTATTTTGTTGTTGGCGGTTACAATAAATCCGACCTCAGGATTTGTGGATCGCGGCATATCTTCGAAAGGAATGATTCCTTCCCATTCATGATCACCCGTCCAACCTGGTACGGGTAACCATGCGTTTTCTGTGCTCCTAACAGGGACTTGGCCCCTATTGAGATATTCTATGTCGCCGTGAATATCTACAAACAAGTAGTTATTACATGGGTCGACCCATTTTTCCATGGCTTGGTCAGCCTCTGCCACAGAGGATGCAGTCATTTGGGGGATAAAGGCCTCAAAGCCAAAATTGATAGAAGCAGTCGAAGTGTATTTGAATGCTATACCTCTGGTTCCCGCCGCATTTTCAGATATGATCGGTCCATGATTTGTAGCCTTCAAAGAAATTGTATGATCAGGAGATCCTGAAATCTTGATCGATTCTTCTCTGCATTCAACAGCTAGTTCTTCCTCCTTCCACTGATAAGTTAAAGAATTCGAACCGGATTTGAATTTTTCCATATAAAGGTCTTGGTAATCCGCCATAGCATGGGTGACACACCATGCGACTTTTTCATTATGTCCAAAATGAGGAAACCCAGGACATCCTGGAAACGATAGGCCAATCACATTGAAATCTGGGCAGGTGAGGTGATTTTGGTAATAACAATTTGGAGTATCAAGACCTCGATGTGGATCTCCAGCAAGTAAAGGCATACCAGAAGTTGTTTTGGTTCCGTGCAAGGCCCAGCTATTACTCCCGGCCTCCGGGTCTTCTTGCATCCATGCAATCGATTCAATAGCGGATTTCAAACTTTCCAGCCCATCTAATTCTGGTCCAGTATAGAGTTCCAAAGGCGGAACTATTAGTAGATGCCCTTGCTGATATCCTTTTATCAAATCAGCTGTCTTTTCTGGCCCTAAATGATTCAAAAGTTGAGCACGCCAATATTTTCCTTCGAAAACCCCCATCATTATGTGTCTAACTTTGTACACAGCCAGACAATCCTTCGGTTCCCAGCGTTCTGGTTGAGAATTCGTTAACCTATATTCGACCGGCAGGGTAGGAGTGGTATCTATGAAAGAGTTCACCCCATCTGAGTATGCTTTCAGCATCGATAGGGTAGTTTTATCTAAGTTTGCTAAATCTTTTAGGACTGAGTTCCCAATCTGAAATTTCCTCATAGTTATATCAGATTCGAGACCGGACTTCCCTACTAATTCAGCCCAGCGCCCAAAGGCTCTTCTCCTATCAAAATCCATATGCCACATGCGATCCTGAGCGGTCGCAAAACCTTGCCCAAAAAAAGCATCATGCATATTCGAAGCTGATACGTGAGGTATCCCATGCGTATCTCGTGTTATAAGGACATCAGCGGTGATCTCTTCCACCTGAATATCGGATTTAGTATCAGGTAAAGAATCTTTTAAGTCAGATGTCGTTATTCGTATTGTATTCATTTTGCCGCCTCGGTTAATAGGTTAGAGAGCTTTATGATGACCTGACAACTGTAGAAAATTTCGATAGATTCCACAAGGTGCCAACTTTCGATATCGAGCCTCCTGTATACTTTACTGTGAGTTGGGGAAGTGTCGGAATTGGTAGACGAGCCAGATTTAGGATCTGGTGCCGAGAGGCGTGTGGGTTCGAGTCCCTCCTTCCCCACCATTCTCACACTAACCTATTTTTATTTATTCGTTGACACTACTATTTCGCTGACCTAGTATGGATGTGGGTCGTGCTAGGCGGGGAGTTAGCGGTGCCCTGTATTCGCAAACCGCTCTAGCGAGGCTGAATTCCTATCATAGGTCTGTGAAAAATGACCTCTTGCGGTTCGTTTTGGTGTTGATAGTTGGGTCCTACGCGGCGAAAGTCTGCGAACTCCGTCAGATTCGGAAGAAAGCAGCGGTAAACAGATACTTTCGGGTGCCGTAGGGAAGCCTGATTAGAGCCGGGTGAGTTGTATATGTTGTTTTTTCATATCGAAGAGAGGTGCACGGCCCGTCTAAGACAGGTGGTAAATATTTCTTGATAGCATGTGAGTATTATGGCCCGCTCATGGAGTCCAGCTAAAAAATCGCTTGGACAACATTTTCTGAATGACATAAAAATCCTGAATCGAATTGTAGATGCTGCTGATCTCTCTGTGACAGATGAAATACTGGAGATCGGCCCAGGGAAGGGCGCCTTGACGAAACGTTTGATTCAAAAATCCTGTCATGTTACTGCTATCGAATTGGACAAAGACTTGATACGAGGCCCCCTTAAAGAACTCGCGGCAAAGTCGCATTTAAACCTTATTGAGGGCGATGCTAGAGAGATAAATATCAATAAAATTTTCCCAGAATCTTCTGAATACAAACTGGTCGCTAATTTACCTTATAATTCCGGCACTAATATTTTGAGAAAACTTCTTTTTTCCAATAAATTCCCAACCTTAACGGTGGTAATGTTGCAAAGAGAAGTGGCACGGAACATTACGGCGGCTCCCGGCGATTTAAATATACTAGGTGTCTTGTTTCAGACCTACTATGAAACACGGTACAATTTCAATGTCCAACCTCGATCGTTCTCTCCCCAACCCAAGGTTGTCTCTGGTGTAATTTCGCTGAAAAGAAAAAATGAGCCATTACTTCCTGATTCGGTTTCTGAAAAATTTTTCATATTCCTAACCAAGGGATTTACTGCCCCTCGGAAACAATTTCATAATTCAATTTCGCAGGGGTTCGGAATAACTACTCAGGAAGTTAAGGATACCTGTGATCAACTAGGTCTTGACACGGAATTGAGACCTGCCTCTATAAAAGTTGGAGAATGGGTCTCTCTTTTTTACGCATTTATTAAAAATGGTCACATAGAAGACCATTACCAAACGTATTAATTATGAAAATTAAAGCCCCAGCTAAATTAAATCTTTGTTTAGAGATTATGGGAAAAAGACCTGACGGATATCATGAGATTTCATCTATTTTTCAGACAGTCTCATTGTTTGACAAAATAGATGCTGAGCCTTCCGATGAAATTGTCCTATATACACCTGATTTCAACCTCCCATATCAAGACAATATCATTTACAAAACTGCCATTAATATGCGTCATGAATATGATGTTTCCAAGGGGGCAAAGATAGTCTTACAAAAAGAAATACCGATTTCATCAGGGCTTGGAGGTGGAAGTAGTGACGCTGCCTCTACCATAAAAATCCTAAATCGACTTTGGGACTTAAAGCTCCCTTCAAAGGAGCTTTCATCTTTTGCCTCTACTATTGGATCGGATGTTCCATTTTTTATAGAAGGTGGTACTTCATTTGTTTCCGGCCGAGGTGAGTTAATCCGAGCATTACCGGATCTAGAATTAGGTTGGATGGTTATTATCGTTCCCCATATAGCAATTCCTGACAAAACGGCGACAATGTATTCCTATCTGGATAAGGATCACTTTACCTCTGGTGGTCTCTCTAGGAAACTTGAAGCCCGTATCCGTAACGGGGGTGACTGTCCTCCACAATTAATGTTCAACGGTTTTTTTGAAGCCGCGCTCGGAAACCAACTTGGTTTGGAGAATATATTATCTATATTGGAAGAAATAGGGATTAAAGAAATACATCTAACCGGCAGTGGTCCATCTTTATTTACGTTGATTAACAAGAAAGAAGTGGCGACCGCTTTATCCTTATTACTAAACCATAAACATCACATTAAGGCCTTTGCCGTTGAAAATATTTCACGCTTTAATTCAGAGAAATAGCTTATGGACACCATAATTGCAGGAGCGGCGTCTGGCCTCCTTTTCGCTTCTATGTCGACTGCCTTTGGCTGTTTCGCAATCTTTGTGATGTATCGAAATGAGGTACAGTCAGTAGTTGATATATTTAACACTTCCACCCCTTCCAAAATTATTGTCTCCTCTCTCATAGTCTGGAACCCTACTTGTGCAGCAATAGGATTGATGTTTGCTTTGCTGTTTCAATATTTGTCTGAGATAAGCCCTGGAACAGGTATTTTTAGTCCGAACCTGTTTTACACTTTTACCATAATTGGTCTTTCAATTTTATTGCTGATAGCTTGTTGGCAATTTCTAAATGTAATTTTCCGGCCGATGCTCGGTATAGTGACGTGTTTCCTTTTGATTTTCGGATGGTTGCTTCCGTATCTTGCTTTATAAAATATTTCTTAATATAGACTTGAATCGCCTAACTCCTGAATTTAGAATGTATAGGTTGTCACAGAGGATTACATTTGTTTAATTTCGACCTGCATGTTCATACCGTGAAAGGAAGTAGCGATAGCGGCTTACTTCCTGAACAATTAATCGCAGAATCGAAACGAATTAACTTAGACGGAGTTTTCCTTTCCGAACATGGGGGAGGATGGAATGCCGATCTCATTGAATCAGAATTCGGTGAGTCAGATTTAAGCGTTACAACCGGTTTAGAAGTAAATACCGATATGGGTCATGTAATAGTTATTGGCCTTGATTCGTATGTCAGCGGGATTCACAAGTTAAAAATATTAAGAGAAAAAGTAGACGAAGTCGGAGGAATATTGATCGCTGCCCACCCCTTGAGAAACTTCTTTAATCGACCTCCCTATAACGTAAATTTGCTTTTCGGCGACTGGAAAACTCCTCCTGAGACACCAGCACAAGCGGCTGAACATGAGCTGTTTTCCTTGGTGGACTGTATAGAAGTCACTAATGGCGCAAATAGTGAAAAGGAAAATAGATTTACCTTGGAAATAGCGAATTACTTGGATAAACCTGCCACTGGTGGCAGCGATTCGCATTCATATCAAGGTATAGGAAAAAGTTTTACGGTGTTTGAAAATGAAATTTTAGACAGAGATGCCCTTATTACAGAAATAAAGGCCAACCGGTTCTATCCGGCGGAAGGCCTAAATACCGGAAAAATTATAGATTTCAGGGCAAGTTCTTCTTAATTCTATTCTATTAGACAATATCGGTAAGAATATGATGCTCAAATATATTTAAATCGTTCTCCTTAAGTTTTAATCTGTTATGACGTTTATTTATCTGAGGATAAAGAAAGGTCGTTTATAGATGCTCAATTCCATTATAGGAAGCCTTGCTAAACCGCTAGGGACTTCTGAGGACATAGATCAGAAAGTCTATTCTTTATCTTCGCATATGGAGTCGGAGCACCGGGGCACCGCACTTTTCTCTTTCCTATCTCTTCCCACGCCAGATCAGGCAGATGTGCTTTTACGCCTGGAACGCTGGCAGCAACTAAAGTTGATATCTTGGGTAAAACCATCTGATTTTGCGCTTATTGTAGAGCATTTGGAAACAGAAGAATTTATCGCTCTTATGGTCGATATCCCTCCTTCTGAAGTCTCAGGCATCCTTGAGTTGACTTCCCCTCCGATTGCTGCAGATATTCTTAAGAATCTTACCCAATCTGAGGCTTATTCGCTGACCCAGTACATGGTCGATCCAGATGAAATATTAGCCTCGATGTCCTATGACAATAAAAATGCCGGTGGTTTGATGACCACGTCATTTCTTAGTGTTAACCAATCTATGACCATACAGCAAGCCACAGAATACATACGAAGTTTTTCTTTCGCTGACTTGGACGATGTATCTAGCGTACTTGTGGTCGACAACAATGAGTATTTGGTTGGCATTTTTAATATTACCAGGTTGGTAACTGCTCCATTAGAGGATTCTGTTTCTTCAATTATTTTTCCTAGTATTATCTCAGTCTCTGTTGAAACCAATCGCGAAGAATGCGCGAGGATTATGGAGAGATATAACCTCCTCACCCTTCCAGTTACCGATGAATATGGAAGATTAGTGGGAACACTAAAAATTGAGGATATGATTTTTGTTTTGCAGGAAGAAGCTACCGAAGACATGTATCGGATGGTAGGTGTAGACGAAGAAGAAAAGCTTTTAAGTCCTATTTGGCTATCTGTCAGAGGTCGACTGCCATGGCTCTTCATTAATCTTATTACAGTAGGGTTTGCAGGAGTCGTGATAGCCCTATTTCAATCGACTCTGTCGCAAGTTCTTGCGCTAGCTGTATTTATTCCGGTGATAGCAGGGCAAGGAGGAATCGCAGGCACTCAGACTTTAACCTTGGTTGTTAGGTCGTTAGCCTTAGGTGAAATAAGAAAATCTGACTCCGCGCGCCTACTTGTGAAAGAACTTTGTATAGGGCTGATACACGGGTTTATGCTTGGGATAGTCGCAGGAATTGTCGCTTATTTTTGGCATGGTAGTGAGTACATCGGAGCGGTTGTGGCAGTAGCTATGTTGGGAAATTTAATAGTCGCAGGCATTAGTGGAGTTTCTTTACCGCTAATTCTTAAGGCGTTTCACATTGACCCTGCGCTTGCATCCGCAGTCGCCGTTACCACAGTCACAGACATAATAGGCCTTGTATTGTACCTTGGCCTAGCGACTATTCTGCTTCCCGTCATATCCTGAACACCTGCAGCCATTTTGCTTTTTCAAGCAGTATTATCAAAGTAATTATTTGCCTATTAAAAATGTGAAATAGGCGAACGGTAATCCAAAAGGACACCAAAGCGACCAATAATCCTCCTACAACATCTCCTGGAAAATGTATGCCGACCAAAATCCGTCCAAATCCCAAACAGAAACTAGCAAAAAGCATGATTCTTCCAAGAACCTTATAAGAACTGAATATGGGGAGTGCCATTCCCATCACGGCAGCGAAAGAATTTGAAGGGAAGGAAGAGTCTGTAGGTGCATAAAATATTAAGTTTGAGTCAGGTAAATTAAAGGGCCTTTCCCTAAACACTATTCCGTTTAGCACTAAAACCAAAAAACAGGATGCCAACAAGGTAGAAATACTTTTAAGTACTGCTACTCTCCCTGCCATTCTCAAACTGAGAGTATCTTCACGAAACCATATGAAGATTAGAACAAGTGAGAAAGAGACAGGTATTAAATAATCGCTAGCTATAATTCTGGCAGCCGAATCTATCAAGGTATATGTACCGACTCCCCCATTGATGAGAAAAAAAATTGTTTGGTCTATTTTGACAAGAAATTCTAAAACCGTTTCCATAGCTCACGAAAAAAAAGCTTCTTAAAGAAAAGTATGGCTTTATAAATGATCAGAGAAGTTAGAGCAGACAAGCCAAATAGAATAGCTTGTTCATTTGCGTCCAATCCTCCCTCGTAATCGTTTAATACTCTATCGTCTGTACTAAAAAATAAAACTCCGCCTAAAAGCATCAATAGTAATCCCAAAAAACGGATCCGAGTCTGAAATCTAGAAGTTCTATGAGCCGAAGATAATATGAGCACCCCTGAAACCGCTATTACGCAACTAATAAAGTAATCTAGATGGAATCCAAACATTTCAAAATTGAATATTTTTGGCTTGCGAGGTCAGCTGATTGATATTTCAGTACACCAGTTTCGGTATTTCGGGTTTTCTCCACGTATTGCCTTATGGTAAATATCGTTTATTTGTGTCGTATATTCTCCCGGCTGACCGTTGGCGATGTCACGGTTGTCCAATCTCCCCACCGCTTGTATATGAGCGGCAGTGCCAGTTAGAAATACCTCGTCAGCAAAGTAGAGTTCGCTTCTCCTGATCCTCCTCTCTAAAACTGTCATTCCCAACTCATCCTTCGCTATCGTTATTGCTGAGTCTCTGGTAATACCTGTCAAATTATTGTCGGACACTGGAGGGATAATCAAAATCCCGTCGTTCACCATGAAGAGATTTTCCCCAGAACCCTCTGACACAAATCCATCCGGAGTTAACATAATAGCCTCGTCAAACCCTGCCAAAGTAGCCTCAGTCTTGGCCAAGATGCTATTGACATAATGACCAGATATTTTCACACGTGGAGGAATAATGGTGTCATCAACTCGACGCCAAGACGAAGTACAACAGTTCAAAGCTCCGTCCGAGTCAAGATAGGCGCCGAATGGAACCATAATTAATGTAAAATCGCTGCTTAAATCCTGAAGCTTCAAATTAGCGACTAGTTCTTCACTTTTGTATGCTAATGGTCGAATGTAAAGATCTTGTCGATATCCACATTGCTTTATTAAATCTTCAGTAATGGCGCATAAATCATCTGCAGTCTTGCCGATGTCCATCATAAGCATCTTGCATCCTTGCAAAAGTCTTACATAATGTTCCCTCATCCTGAACACAAACATTTTGTCTTCAGAGTCGCTCCAGTTACCTCTTATGCCTTCAAAAACGGCAGTTCCATAATGGAGGGCATGTGTCATGACATTCACATTGGCTTCCTCCGCAGGAACTACACGTCCCTGAAAATATGCGAGCGATTGTGACATTTAGATCTCCTCCGTCTTTACAAAACTGTCAGCTATTATATTCTGGAATTAATTTCAATTACAGTTAGGAAGTTAATCCTCAATCATTACCACTCTAACTATATCACCCGGATTTTTACCTCGTTCATCTTCTGGGCATATAGCTAAACCATTAGCCTTCAGCATAGATGTGAGTATATTGGAATCTTGATTACCTGTTGTTTCTGCTACAAATCCAGAGTCTGTTTGCGTGACTACAACCCTTGCATAGACTCGCCTGCCGTCGTAATTTTCAATCGAATCTTTTAGTGTCGCCTCGATTATTGGGCGCTCTAAATTGGTTTTACCCATCATTTTTTGTATCGCAGGTCTGCAAAATTGTTCAAAAGCGACTAGAGAACTAACCGGGTTCCCAGGTAATCCAATCAAAGGTACCGGCTTATGTGAGCCTTTGTTTAAAATACCAAAAGCCAGAGGCTTAGCAGGTCTCATCCTCACGGACCAAAACTGAAGATCACCGTGCTCAGAAATTACGTCTTTGACCATATCGTAGTCACCTTTCGAAACTCCCGCTGAAGATATAATCAAATCACTGTTAGTGGCCTCTGCAAGTTTATCTCTGACGGAATCCATGTCATCCTTCGCAATGCCCACATATCTAGGTATGGCCCCAAGCTGCATTACTGAAGCAACAATGGAGCTTGAATTACTATCATAGATTTTCCCGTCTGAAAGTTCTTCTCCAGGTGAAAGTAACTCATTGCCGGTAGATAGTATTGAGATTACAGGTTTCCTAATAGTTAACACACGGGACATGCCCATTGACGCAAGAACTCCTACAGTAGCGGGGGTGATAATATGACCCTTTTCAATCACAAGGTCATTTTTCTCTATATCTTTTCCTTTTATCCGTATATTAGTACCTGGGAATCCTGCCATTTTAATTCCAATTTCCTTAATATCCGCTGTTCCAAGAAAATCTTCTTCGGTGGTCTCTTCAAAAGGTATAACAGCATCTGCTAGATCAGGAATCGGAGCTCCGGTCATTATCCGCGATGCTTTACCAGGTTCAAGGGGTTTCGTTGGTAATGATCCCGCAGCTATGGTTTCAATGACCTCAAGATTGACCGTGTTGTCTTGGCTAGCCGCTGTAACATCTTGTGACCTAACTGCGTATCCATCCATCGCAGAATTGTCCAAACTAGGTATGCTAATTCCAGATCTAATGTTTTCTGCTACTACCAATCCCACTGAGTCTGATATCCGGAATGTCTCAGGATTAAGAGAGTCAAACTCTCGCAAAATTTGTTGCCGTGCTTCCTCAACGCTCAACATATCTTCGTGATGATGTCCGTGGCTATGTGTAGTCATTTGCAAAATTCCGTCAGTTTATCTATGAATATCTTTCCGTGATTCCGTATTGGTGTTGCAAAGATTTTACGATTTGGATATGAGCTCTATCAATTTCCTTTGCTGATAAAGTCTTTTCATCAGATTGAAATATCACTCT
>CEUY01040050.1_pt1 | contig 20831 bp, 19 predicted proteins | sample 361481 | NCBI WGS metagenome assembly CEUY01 (sample SAMEA2622737, study PRJEB7988) | marine metagenome | isolation source: saline water (ENVO:00002010), including | reverse complement strand
ATAGAAATAGCACGTAATAATGAAAAACTTGCTCGTCGCATGCATCAATTAGCGCTTACTTTAATAGATGCTAATAATCCAAAAGATGTTTTCACAGCATTGTATGAAAATTTGAAGAAAAATTTTCATGCTGATAGTGTTGTTGTACGATTATTTGCCGATCCTATATTTATAGATCCTCCTCGCGTAAAAGAATTTGTAGGCAAAAGTTCTGAAGATGAATCGTTATTTAAGAATATTATTGAAAGTCGGGAACCACAAAGCGGAAAAATAAATCGACAACAAGAAGTATTTTTGTTTGGCGATAAAAAAAATGATATCGCATCATCTGTAATAATACCTTTACATGGCTTCAGGTGGACTGGCGTACTTGCTATTGGAAGTTTTGATGCCGAATATTTTAAACCGGGAATGGGCATTGAATTGCTAGCTAATCTAGGTGAAATTTTAAGTTTTATTATAAAACCATGGGTTGAGAAAAAATAAATATTTTTATGCATTCATCGGAAATACAATTACTCAATTCTTTTGAAGAGACATTACACTATCTATCAAAATATACTCGCGATGCTTATCATCGAGATTTGAATTATTTACAAAATTACTGCACTAAAAAAAATATAAAAAAATGGTCTAATCTTAAAAGTCAACAATTAAGAGATTTCATATCTGATAGACATCGAAAAGGTATTTCAGGGCGAACGTTACAAAGGAATCTATCCTCAATTAGAACTTTCTATCGATATTTATGTAAGATTGATGTGGTAAGTATAAATCCTGCGGAAGGAATAATTACTCCAAAGTCAGCTAGAAAACTACCAAAATTATTAGACGTTGATCAGACTTTTCAATTATTGGAAATTAAAGAAAATGATGTATTAGCAATACGCGACAAAGCAATAATTGAACTAATTTATTCATCTGGATTGCGCTTGACCGAAGTTATAAGTTTGAATATTGACGATATTGATTCCATAGATCGAGTTTTAACTGTTATTGGCAAAGGAAAAAAAGCACGCAACCTCCCAATAGGTAAATTCGCCATTCAGGCAATAGATGACTGGCTTAAAAGCAGGCAACAATTAGTAAAAAACAATAAAGAAAGAGCTCTTTTTATTAGTAATAGGGGTAGCCGTATTAGTCCTAGATCAGTGCAAGAACGCATTAAAAGATGGGCAGTAAAGCAAGGCTTGTCAGGCAACGTTCATCCTCATATGTTAAGACATTCATTTGCCAGTCACATTTTAGAGTCTAGTGGTGATTTACGTGCTGTACAGGAACTATTGGGGCATGCGGATATTAGTACAACACAGGTTTATACTCACTTGGATTTCCAGCATTTGGCTCAGGTTTATGATAAAACACACCCACGCGCGCGTAAAAATCAGATTAAGGAAAATAAATAATATATAAAGGCCTGTTTAACTTAAGTCTAAATTTAGGCTCATGTACAATTACAGTTATTCATACATTTTACGAAGTCTTCTAAAAAATAATAAAAATATTAATTAGTTTAAAGCATAATGACTGAAAGTAATTTACATCCATTAACTATATCTCTACATAAGCAGTCTAAATTTCTTGAAATTGTTTATGATGATGGGGCTAGTTTTAAACTACCGTGTGAATACTTACGTGTTTTTTCACCATCAGCGGATGTAAAGGGTCATGGTCCTGGGCAAGAAGTTTTACAGATAGGTAAAGAGACTGTGAATATTAGTAAAATTGAACCGGTTGGTAATTATGCTGTTCGTCTTGTATTTGATGATGGACATGAAACAGGTTTATATACATGGGATTATTTATATGAACTTGGAGAAAATCATAAAAGTAATTGGGAAAACTATCTTCTTGCACTGAATAAATCAGGGTATAAACGTCAAAAAAATGATAAATAAAAAAACAGATTTTGGATATGAGAAAATTCTTCTAGAAGAAAAAACTAATCGTGTTTATGAAGTTTTTTCATCGGTTTCTGATGAATATGATTTGATGAACGATCTCATGTCATTTGGTGTACATAGATTATGGAAACGTTTTGCTGTAAATATTGGTGGTATTAGAAAAAATTCTCGAGTTCTTGATTTAGCTAGCGGCACTTGCGATCTTACAAAGCTAGTTTACGAGAAATTAGGAAAAGATGGGCATGTTATCTCATGCGATATAAATGAAAATATGTTGTACCACGGCAGAGATAATCTCATTAACAGAGGGGTGATCAAAGGTATAGATTATGTTAGAGCAAATGCGGAAAACTTGCCATTCAAAGATAATAGTTTTGATTACATAATAATTGCCTTTGGACTTAGAAATATGACTGATAAGAATACTGCTCTAGAATCAATGTATAAAAAACTCAAATATGGTTCGCAATTAATTATCTTGGAATTTTCTAAAGTTACAATTCCATTTATAGATAAGCTTTATGAAAAATATGCTTTTAATTTTATTCCTAAACTTGGTAAAGCTGTTGCAAATGATGAAAAAAGTTATAGATATTTAGTAGAGTCTATCCGCGTGCATCCTAGCCAAAAGAAATTAGTTTCAATGATGGATGAAGTCGGGTTTAAAAATATTAAGTATTATAATCTTTTGAGCGGTATAGCTGCTGTTCATCAAGGGTATAAAATTTAGTTTTTGAGTAAATAATGGAATTCTGGATTAGCAAATTTGAGAAATGTATTAACAAGATATTAAGTCTTGATAAAGAAACTTGTTACGAATTGGGTAAGTTTGATAATCAAGTTATTGCTTTTGAGTTTGAGAATACGCAAACGAAAATATATATTACTCCCTCTGCAAATGGATTAAGTATTGATGATGAATGCAGCAAAGATCCGGATGTACTAATAAAAAGCACACCTATTAATTTTATAAGATTATTACTATCTTCAAAAACAAAAACACCAGATATTCCTATTGATATGCAGGTAGTAGGAGATATCAATCTAGCTCGAGATTTCCAAAAGGTAATGAGTAATTTACAAACAGATTTTGAAGAACCACTATCTAGAATATTAGGGGATACACTTGCATTTCAAATTGGTAATTTTTTACGTAAAGCTGAAGGTTTTACATCCAACATAACTGAGAAAATGATACTAGACATTAGCGAATATTTGCGCTTTGAAATTGAAATGTTACCGGATGAATTATTAGTGGATGAATTTAGTAAAGAGGTTGATTCTCTTCGAGACGAGACAGAATTGATCTCAAAAAGAGTTGAAAAACTCAACCATTTTTTAATGAATAATGAGAGTAATAATTAACTCATGCCACAGTTTTTACGTTTATTAGTAATACAGAGAGTATTGATTTCTCACGGTCTCGATGAGATTATTTTCGCAACACATTTATTAAGACCCGTTCGCTTTATTTTTTATATCTTACCTTGGAATTGGTTTAATAAGCATAAGGAAAAAAGAGCAGTTAGAATTCGCTTGATGCTTGAAGAATTAGGTCCTATATATGTCAAATTAGGACAAATACTATCAACTCGTCGTGATCTAATTCCAAAGGATATCGCTGATGAATTTGCTAAATTACAGGATAACGTTGCTCCGTTTTCAGGGAAAATTGCTAGAGAAATTATAGAAGATGCTTATGGGCGCAACATTAATGATATTTTCTCAAAATTTGATGAAACACCATTAGCTTCAGCATCTGTTGCTCAAGTACATAGCGCAACACTTAAAGACGGGCGTAAGTTCATCATTAAAGTGATACGACCAGGCATCGAATCACTAATTCGAAAAGATTTAGATTTGTTACATCTTTTGGCTAAAAAAGCAGAAAAATATAATAAAAATGCGAAATCTTTAAAATTTACAGGAGTTATAAAAGAATTTGAGAAGACAATATTCAATGAATTGGATTTACAAAGGGAGGCTTCAAATGCTTCTCAATTGCACCGTAATTTTGTAAATGAAAAAAGATATCATGTACCAAAAATTGATTGGGAATTAACAAAAAGAAATGTGCTCGCAATTGAACGAGTTGAAGGGATTCCAATACGTGATATTAATGCGCTAAAAGCTGCTGATATTGACTTAAAATGTCTAGCAGAATATGGCGTTGAAATATTTTTTACTCAGGTATTCAGAGATAATTTTTTTCATGCAGATATGCACCCTGGGAATATTTTTGTTGTTCCAGGAGAAAAAAAGGAATTGCCAATCATCAAGGTTATCGATTTTGGTATTATGTGTTCATTAACTGAGTTTGATCAGCACTATCTTGCTGACAATTTAGTTGCATTTTTAAATCGTGATTATCATAGAGTTGCTGTATTACATATACAGTCTGGCTGGGTTCCTAAAGAAACACGTGCCGATGAATTAGAAGGTGCTATTAGAACCGTGTGTGAACCACTGATAGATAGACCTATTCATGAAATTTCTTTGGGTGAGTTGTTACAGAGACTTTTCCAAATTGCGCGTAGGTTTGATGTAGAGATCATGCCACAATTGATTTTGTTACAAAAAACAATCATAAATATTGAAGGAATTGGGAGACAACTTTATCCCCAACTTAATTTATGGGAAACAGCTCGACCGGAGATGGAGCGATGGATGAGTGAGCGTATGGGAGTAAAAGGGTTTGTGAAGAGCGCGATGCTAAACTTACCAAGACTAATTGAACGTTTACCAGAATTTCCAAATAGGACGATAGATTTGATTGATAAATTATATGATGGAAAGATAGAAATGGAAAACAAGTCAAATGAAATACGTAAACTACGAAAGGAGATGAAAACGTATAACCGCAAAACAATTGTTTCAGTAATTGGCTCCGGACTTATTTTATCAGCAACAATTATTTATGCTTTGAATAACACAACTCATGGCGAAATTATTTCTATTCCGCTTGCTTCATGGATATTAGGGGTACTTGGATTGGTTCTCATTTATTTTTCATGGAAAGACAAGTAGCTGCTATTGATCTATTGATTTTTTATTTCTACTAGTGTTTTAATACTAACTAGTTTTACACCATATTTATCAATATCATCTAAAAATTTCTTAAGTATTTCAATAGTATTAAAATGAGGATGTGCAATAGCTAGTGCTGTCCCTTCTTTTTTTGCAATTTCGATCAGCTCGTAAAATTTACTAGTTATATAGTCTAAATCTTTTTTATTATCAAGAAATATATCTCTAGACAAAAAAGGAATTTTATTTTTCTCTGCTATTTCCCACGCTACGCTACTTGTGCTTGTCAAACTATCAACATAAATATATTCATTTTCCTTTATTACATTCATAAGCCATTGCATATGACCGGGGTGACGTGTTAATAAGCTACCCATATGATTATTTACCCCGATTATATTTGAAACAGAACTCATATTTTTTTCTAATGTTTTTACAAATTCCTTATGTGTCATATTTAATGTTAATGCTCCTGGCCCGAGCAGTTCATTATTTTCATATGCTTGCATAGGCTGATGTAAAAGAATTTCTTTTCCATTTTTGGATGCAATTGATACCATCTTTTTTGTATAGGGAGCATGGGGGAGAATTGCATAAGCAACTGGTCCAGGTAATGACAGTGCGAGTAAATCCTCTTTTTGTCTATAACCGAGATCATCAATAATGATAGAAATAGAAGGTTTGCTTACTGAGTCAGAATATACGAGTGCTGGGAATAAACTTATCAAAAAAAGAAATAATAAGTGAATATATTTCACCGATATAAGATAAGAATACACAAGTTTTATCCGGCTTTCTTAAGATGAATTGAAAGTCCTTTTAATACATTCAATGCTTCGTAGAGTTGATAATCAGTTTCTGCCAGAGATGAGTTATCAACGTTATCTTTTTTTTGATTCGAATCATTTTTAGTGACTTCACTATCGAGATGACCAGTTAAATCGGATTCTTTAATTAGTCCATTACCCATATTATTATTTTGTTTAACATCAAATTTTATATTTTTTACAATCATATCAGGTTCAATGCCAGATGCTTGTATCGAACGTCCCGAAGGCGTGTAATACCGTGCAGTTGTCAATTTTAATGCAGTTTCATCATTCATTGGAAGAATAGTTTGTACAGAGCCTTTACCAAATGTACGCTCTCCCATGATAATTGCTCTTCTATGGTCCTGTAGAGCGCCAGCAACTATCTCTGATGCAGAAGCTGAACCACCATTAACGAGTACAATAATGGGAATGTCTTTAAACATTTCACTTGGTTTAGCATTAAATTTTAATTTTGATCCTTTTACTCTTCCTTCAGTGTAAACAATTAATCCTTCGTCAAGGAATAAATCGGAAACACCAACTGCTGCATTGAGTAGACCACCAGGATTATTTCTCAGATCTAAAACTAACCCTTTTAGCATATTATTATTTTCACTTTCTAATTTCGTAAGCGCCTTACTTAAATCATCTACTGTATGTATTTGAAAGTTTGAGATACGTATATATCCAAAAGCAGACTCTATTGTTTCAGCTTTAATGTTTTTAACTGTAATAATGTCCCGTACTATAGTTACATTAAATGGTTTTTCTTCACCCCCTCTTAGTATAGTCAATTCAATTTCACTCCCTGGCTTACCTCTCATCATTTTAACTGCTTCCATGAGAGAAATACCCTTAACAGATTTACCATCTAAACGAATGATCAAATCTCCCGCTTTGATCCCTGCTCGTTTTGCAGGTGTGTCATCAATTGGGGATATCACTTTTACAAAACCATCTTCATAACCAACCTCTATTCCAAGCCCGCCAAACTCTCCTGAAGTCCCTTCCTGTAGTTCTTTATAAGAATCTTTATCTAAATATGCAGAGTGTGGATCAAGACCCTGTAGCATTCCTCTTATTGCATTTTTTAGAAGCGTGCTATCTTCAATATTTTCAACGTAGTCACTTTTAATTTTTGAAAAAATCTCTGTGAAAATCCTTATCTCATTTAAAGGCAGAGTATTAACTTCTTGTTTTTTTTCAGAGTTCGCCAGACTAAAACTGCTTGTTATAAAAAAAAACGTAATAACGTATGATATTTTTTTAAATATAGTCATATATATAACTCCATTCGGCTATGCTCAGCGAAGTAATTTGATTTTTTACTTGATATAGTCCTTGTTAATTTTTTTTGTTAAGCATACTAGTGATTGGGCCTTATCTACAAGCGATATTAGCGACTATTTTTTACACCATAGTGATGGATTTAAGGTTTTCTTTCCTTTTCTAATTTCGAAATAAAGGGCCGAATTCTTTTGTCCTCCACTGTCACCAACAGTAGCAATTTTTTCACCGGTCTGTACAAAGTCTCCTATCGATTTCAATAATCTCTGATTATGTCCATATAAGCTTAAATAATCATTTTCGTGATCAATAATTATTAATAACCCGAAATTACGAAACCAATCAGCAAAAACAATTTTTCCTTGGCTAACAGCACTTACATGTGAACCTTGAACACTTTCAATAAGTACACCTCTCCATTTTAGACCAGTTTTTTTCTTTTTCTCTCCATATTTTTTTAACAGTTTTCCATTTATAGGCCAGATTAGCTCTCCTTTTTTTGAGCTAAATGAGAATCCCTTTTTTAATGTATCAGTCTTATTTTTTTTATGAACATTCAGTTTGTTCAGAAGCTTTACAAGTTCATGTTCGTTTTCCTTTAAAAGTAGAAGTTCAACTCCCTGTCTATCGATGTGTTTATTAATTTCTGTTATAAATTTTAGTCTATCGCCCCGGTACTTATTAAATTTGTCTAATTTAGATTTATGAGTAGTATTTAGAGATTCAAGTCTAGAGGTTTGATCCAATATTGTTAATTGAATTTTTTCAATGTCTATTAGCGTATTTTTCAATTTTTTTATACGTTTAGAACGAGCATAATTATCGTAATCGTAATACGCTATCGCACGAGTAATTTCTGATACATTTTGTTGATTTAATAAAAGTTTAACATAATCATACTTTCCTATTTTATACATAGTTTTTATTTGTGAAATTAATATTTTTTTCTCTATATCAATAATTTTCTGACTATCTTTTTTCTTGATTTTTAATCGCTCAAGATTATCTTTCTTTTTTAAAATGTTATTTTGAATATTTTCTAGTTGTTCTGATATTTTGGCTGCCATTAATTCATTTTTTTTTAATTCTGATTGGAATTCCTTTACTTGATCTTTAGATTTTTCGATTTCGGCATTAACATTTTCTAGACGATTTTGTATATCTTTTAATTTTTCTTTATGGTTTGACTCATTGGCAATAGCCGAGAGTGATAAAATTAGCAGAAATAGTAAAAAATATTTTTTAGTAATAATTATTCTTCTATATTGGATCATAGAAAATTTATTTTCCAATGATTGCAGGCGCTTTATCTTCTGAAAGTTTAATGAGTGATTTACCAGTCATTTCTTTGGGTTGTGCAATATTCATGATAGTTAGAAGTGTTGGCGCAACATCTGATAATGATCCAGTTCCTGGCAAAAACTTTGCTGGCCTACCAATGTAAATTAAGGGTACTAAATTACTTGTATGAGCGGTATGCGCTTGTGATTTAATTTTTTCAGTTGTATATGATTTTATTTGTTCAGCATTTCCATGATCTGCAGTTATTAGAATCTCACCACCTACTTTTCGTGTAGATTCAATAATTTTACCTAAACACTTATCTATTGCCTCTATTGCTGTAATCGTTGCTTTAAAGTTACCGGTATGGCCAACCATATCAGCATTAGCAAAGTTACATATTATTGAATCATATTTGCGGCTATTAATTGACTTTACTATATGGTCAGTAATTTTTTCAGCACTCATTTCAGGAGCGAGATCATAAGTACGAACATGAGGGGACGGGACTAAGACACGATCTTCGCCATCAAATGCACTTTCGTCGCCGCCATTAAAAAAGAATGTGACATGCGCATATTTTTCAGTTTCAGCAATACGTAATTGTTTTAAGCCAAGACCTGAAATATATTTTCCAAACACATTGGGCAAGGAAACCGAGGGAAATGCTACTGGAAATTCATACTCTGCTTTGTAAGATGTTAAACTTATAAAGGCTGATAGTTTTGGCATCCTTTCTCGTTCAAATGCAACAAATGTAGGTTTAGTAAATGATCTCGCTAATTGTCGTGCGCGATCAGCTCGATAGTTAGCAAATATAACAACATCATCATCTTCAACAATGACCGGGGGTTTGCCGCCCTGGGTGATTGCAGTTGGAGATATAAATTCATCAGATTCGCCTCTAGCGTAGGCCATATCAATGGCAATAAATGGATCATTTGATCTGTAGTCAGACTTTCCTTGGCTAATGAGATCATATGCAAATTTTGTTCTGTCCCAATGTTTATTTCTATCCATCGCATAATAGCGGCCAATCAAAGTAGCAATGCGACCAACATTCAATTCTTTGATTTTTATTTGAACTTTATGTATTGATTCTATTGCACTCTTTGGAGATGTATCTCTTCCATCAAGAAATGCATGAAGATATAATTTTTTTACCTTACACCTATTTGCTAGTTCCATTAATGCAAAAATATGATCTTCATGACTATGGACACCTCCAGCAGATAAAAGGCCAAGCAAGTGAACAGCTTTATTATTTTTTGCCGCAAAAATAAATGCATCATTGAGTATTTTATTCTCATAGAATGTGCCATCTTTGATGGCTCGAGTTATCCGGGTGAATTCTTGATCTACTACACGTCCGGCTCCAATATTCATATGCCCAACTTCTGAATTACCCATTTGTGATGCGGGTAAGCCCACATCAAGCCCAGATGCACTTATTAATGTGTGTGGGTATTGGTCCCAGATTTGGTCCCAGTTTGGCTTATGAGCAGAATAAATTGCATTGTAATCGGTATTATCCGTATGCCCCCAGCCATCAAGGATTATTAGAATGGTCGGTTTATGTACTAGTTGCATCACTAATATTGGGCATCACTTACGGAAATGCAGAAGAATATTGGACCGTTTAAATTTTTTTGCAATTTTAATCTGCAATAAATATATAATCGAAGTTGTTGGTTAATTTAAGCAAAATTCTCGTTAGGCTTTGAGTTTCAAAGACTTTTGTGAATATTAACATGAAATTATTGAATACAACACGTTAAATAACACGGTTATTTATCCAATTTCAATGGTTTTTTGGCTGTCAGATATGACGTATTATCGTCGTTATTTAAACTCAACAATAAGAGAATAGTTAAATGGAAAAGTTCCCTATATTTGTTATAAATCATCCATATTTATTTTCATTGCTTTTTGTAATTTTAACATTGTTAATATGGAATATTTTTGGTGGAATGGTTGGTGGTGTTAAGTTGTTGACCGCGGACGAAGCGACTCAGCTTATTAATCGTGAAGATGCTGAACTAATAGATATACGAAGCCAAAAAGAATTTGAGAATGGCCATATCATTAATGCAAAAAATTTTAGTCTGCATGAATTGCCCGAAAAATTAAATAAGTACAGAAAAAATAACAGTAAGGGTATTATTTTTTATTGTTCCAATGGCAGTGTCTCACTTAAGGAAGCGCAAAAATTAGTGAAACAAGGTGAAGAAATGATCTATTGCTTAAGGGGAGGTATTGCATCATGGACAAATGCGAATTTACCCTTAACTAAAGGTTGAAAGGATGTTTAATAGATATTTGTGAAAATTATAATTTTAGAATAGGTTACATAATTATGGCCAAAGAAAAAAAGAAAATTGAAGAAACAACAGAAAGTCAATTCTCAATTCAAAAAATATATGTAAAAGATATATCTTTTGAGACACCAAATACACCTGATGCATTTAAAATGGAATGGAAACCTGTTGTAGATATGAATATAACCAATGAGGCTACACCGCTCGGCGATGATCTTTTTGATGTAGTTTTGTCTGTAACTCTAACGGTAAAGATTGATGATAAGGTAATATATTTGGTCGAAATTAATCAAGCCGGTATTTTCTTAATAAAAAACTTTCCAGAAGATTTATTGAGTCGTATGTTGGCGACATCTTGTGCAAACATTTTATTTCCATTCGCGCGTGAAGCAATTTCAGATACTGTAGTAAGAGGAGGTTTCCCTCAGTTATTACTTTCCCCCGTAGATTTTTTTGCTTTGTATGAAAAGCAAAGGGAACAAGCGTCAGAACAGGCAAAAGAAAGTACAACACACTAACCGGAATTTATAGAATAATGTCACAACCAGTTTTAGTACAAGGCGCTGGCTCATGGGGAACTGCATTGGCGTTAGTCCTTGCACGTAATAATCATCAAGTTTATCTCTGGGATATTGATTCAGATGTTATTGAGGATATAAAGCTACGAAGACATAATGCAAGATATTTGCCCGAAATTGAAATCCCAAAAAATATTTATCCAATTGTAAAATGTGAAGAGATTCCGCCTGAAATTAAAAAAGTAATCAGCGCAGTACCCAGTCATGCATTAAGAAGTAGTTTAAGTTTCTTAAAAACACTTGATATTAGTAGTATATGTATAGCCTCTAAAGGTTTCGAACCAGGAACACATAAATTAAGTCATAAAGTCGTCGAAGAAGTAGCCGATAATTGTTCAACGGCAGTTCTTTCAGGGCCTTCTTTTGCTTTAGAGGTGGCTAAAAAATTACCGACCGCGATAACAATAGCAGCAAAAGATAATAAAGTTGCACAAGATTTTTCAAGTCTTTTTCATACAGATTTTTTTAGGGTATATATGCATTCAGATTATATTGGCGTGCAGATTGGAGGCGCAGTAAAAAATGTAATGGCAATTGCTACTGGAATTTCAGATGGTTTGGGTTTTGGTAGCAATGCACGTTCTGCAATAATTACTCGTGGCCTAGCAGAAATTATTCGCTTGGGCTTATCAATGGGAGCTCAACAAGAAACTTTTATGGGGTTAGCCGGCCTTGGCGACTTAATATTAACTTGTACTGATGATCAATCTCGTAATAGACAGCTTGGGTTATTATTGGCTGAGGGTTTATCTGTAGAAGAAGCAAGCGGAAAAATTGGGCAAGAAATAGAAGGCCTTAATACCGCTAAAGAGGTAGAGGTTTTAGCAAGAAAAAATAAAGTTGAGATGCCAATATCCGAGCAAGTTTTAAACGTTATAAATTCTAAATACACAGTAGAAGAAGCAGTACAAAATTTGATATCTCGAGAACAAAAAATCGAGATTTAGCTAGCCAATTAGTAGATAAGGGATATTAAAAGTGAATTTTTCAAGCCGAAAAAAAAGAATATTAGATTCTTCTGATATTAATGCAAATAACAGATTAGATTGGAAAGAAAAGAGCAAATACTTTCATCAAGAGGACGTGAAGTATCTTTCTTTTATTATTCCAAAGAAATCAGAAGTTTTAGAGATTGGATGTGGTGTCGGAGATTTACTTTCATCACTAGAACCGGCTAGAGGTGTTGGTATCGATATAAGTGAATCTATGATTAATAATGCTAAGAAAAATTTTCCTCAATTTGAATTCGTGGTTGGTGATGTTGAGAACTTAGAATCTCTTGATAAAATAAATGGTACTTTCGATTATATTCTTCTATCAGATACGATTGGGTACCTAGATGACTGTCAGTCAACGCTTAATTTATTACATAAATTTTGTAAACGGGAAACTCGTATTATCATAAGTTATTATTCTTATTCATGGCAGCCTATTCTAAGGCTTGCTGAAATTTTAAAATTGAAAATACCTCAAATTGAATTAAATTTCCTACCGGCCGACGACATCAAGAACCTTATGACTTTAGCAGATTTTGATGTCGTACAAGAAGAATGGAAACAATTATTACCAATATCATTATTTGGAATTGGAAGTCTTATCAATAAATATTTAGCAACATTACCAATAATCAGAAGACTATGTTTAAGAAATTATATTGTAGGGAGATCTCTTAAAAAGGCGAATAATCAATATGAATCTTGTTCTGTAATAATTCCATGTAAGAACGAAAAGGGGAATATTGAGAGTGCTATCCTTCGTATTCCTGACTTCTGTGAAAATCTAGAGATTATTTTTATAGAAGGACATAGTCAAGATGGAACTTACGAAGAAATAAAAAAGATTAGTTCAAAGTATAATCATAAAAATATAAAAATATTACAACAGGATGGCTATGGGAAAGCCGATGCCGTTTACAAAGCTTTCGATCATTCAAATGGTGATATATTGATAATATTAGATGCTGATTTGACAGTACCCCCAGAGCAACTTAGTAAATTTTGGAATGCAATTACATCGGGTAAGGGTGAATATATTAATGGCAGTCGTTTAGTTTACCCAATGGAGAAAGATGCTATGAGGTTTTTAAATTTGATAGCAAATCAATTATTTTCTAAGATTTTTAGTTGGCTCTTGAATCAGCGTTATACTGACACGTTATGTGGAACAAAAGCATTATTACGCTCAGATTATAAAAGAATAAAAAGCAATCGATTATATTTTGGTGATTTTGATCCGTTTGGTGATTTTGATCTAATTTTTGGCAGTTCAAAACTAAATTTAAAAATGGTTGAAATACCGATCGAATATAAAGCTCGTATTTATGGAAAAACACAGATAGCACGTTTTCGACATGGATTACAGTTACTACGAATGGTTTTGTATGGGTATCGTAAGTTGAAAGCGTTATGATTTATTGGTTTTTATCCAAAAGAATGATTAACAAAAAATATTGTTTTGGCCCACCATTACCGGAAATATTTTAATTTTTTTTAATTAGAATAAAAATTTATTTGTTTCCATGCTTCATAAATAATAATACTTACTGTATTTGATAGATTTAAACTTCTACTATTTTCTAACATAGGAATTTTTAGAATTTTTTCGGGTTTGAATTTATCTAAAATTTTTACTGGGAGCCCTCGAGTTTCTGGCCCAAATATAAAACTATCATTTTTGGTAAAATTACAATCTGAATAGTATTTTTTTCCTTTTGTAGAAATAGCATATAGGGAATTTAGGCCATTTTTTTTGATATAGTCATCATAATTATCATAGTGATAAACAATTGACCAATCGATATAATCTAATCCAGCTCGACGTAGCTCTTTTGCATTTATTTTAAAGCCAAGAGGATGAATTAAGTGCAGTTTTGCTCCTGTATTAGCGCAAAGGCGTATAATATTTCCAGTATTAGGTGGAATTTCTGGTTCAAATAGAACAACATTAAACATAGGCTAACTTTAAATATCTAAAAAAATAATACTCAATATGACAAAAAAATCTTCAAATGTGAAACAAAAGAAAAAACTTAGCATTGATTTTTGCGGGCTAGAATTTAACTCTCCATTGGTATTACTATCAGGATGTGTTGGTTTTGGCGAGGAGTATACACGGATTAATGGATTTTCTAATACTGACGTTGGCGCTATATGTTTAAAAGGAACCACACTTGAACCCCGTTTGGGTAATTCCCCCCATAGAATCACCGAGACCTACATGGGTATGTTAAACGCAATAGGATTGCAAAACCCAGGGACAAAAGTAGTCGTTGATAAATACTTACCTAATCTTGATTTTTCTGAAACACGTTTCATAGCCAATTTATCAGGGACAACGATTGATGAGTATAGAGAAATAACAAAAATATTTAATGATTCTCCAGTTGATGCAATGGAAATTAATATTTCTTGTCCAAATGTTAAGAAGGGCGGTCTCGAATTTGGGAATGATCCTATAATGTCGGCAAAAGTTGTCGAGGCTTGTAGAAAAGCTACAAAGAAACCACTAATAACAAAATTATCACCGAATCAGACTGATATTGCAGAAAATGCTAAATGTTGCATAGAGTCGGGGACTGATGGTTTTGCTGTTATAAATACAATGACAGGAATGGCGATCGATATAGAAAAACGTAAACCTATAATTGATAATAATCAAGGCGGACTATCGGGACCGGCAATTAAACCTATCGCACTATTAAAAGTTCACCAAGTTTATGAAGTAGCTAAGCAATACAATATACCAATAATAGGGCAAGGAGGGATCAGAACAATAGAAGATGCTATAGAATTTATCATAGCTGGTTCAACCGCTGTTGGTATTGGCACAGCATTATTTTATGAGCCACTAGTTTGTTCAAAATTAAATCAAGGAATAATTGAATATTTAGATAGAAATAATTTAAATAGTGTTTCTGATCTTATTGGAACATTAGAATTAAATAATTAATTTTCTATAAAATCTATAATTTATTTTTTTGAGAAATAATCATTGCCTGATTTCTAAAGCCGTTTTTAAGGTCTCCAGTTACCCCTTCTTCTTTATAAAATATTAATTTCCAGTCACTAAAAAATCTTAATAATTCATTTTCATCCAATTGGTAGTCGGGATTTTTTGGACCAGATTTATCAATTCTATTTTTTGTAAACGTTTGATAAAAAATTAATCCATTACTTTTTATTGATTTTTTTATATTTTTTATTAACTTACGATCAAGAAATTTACTGACGACTATTACATCGAATGTATTTGGCTGTGGCGGATGTTTTAATACATCTCTAACTTCACAGCAAACTTTTAAGTTTAACTGCTTTGAGTGAATAGATAGTTTTTCTAATGCTAATTCAGATATATCCCAAGCTGTAACTTGTAGTCTATTCTCAGCAAGACATATTGCATTTAAGCCAAATCCACAGGCAAGGTCTAGTGCATCACCGTTTTTTGGTAATAGGTGTTGATTAAAAAAAAGAACATCAGAGGGGCGGGTAGATACTTCTACATTAGAATTGTAGTACTTATTCCATTTATTTTTGATTTTATTATTCAATGTCGCCAAAAAGCAGGTGTAAATAAAACTAAGAGTGTAAATATTTCAAGTCGACCTAATAGCATAGCAAAGCACAAAATCCATTTAGCAAAGTTGTTAATTGCATAATAATTTTGACTAACTTCACCTAAACCAGGTCCAAGATTATTCATACAGGCGGATAGAGCTGAGAATGCAGTTGTAAAGTCAATTTCAGTTGCCATTAATGCTAGCAGTAAGATTGTAAATATAACAACATAGACAGCTAAAAAACCCCATACTGCTTCAATAATACGTTCAGATATTGGTTTATCACCGATTTTAATAGTAAAAATTGCATTAGGGTGGATAAGTCTTTTTATTTCACGCATCCCTTGTTTAAAAAGCAATAATACTCTTATAACCTTAATCCCTCCGCCGGTTGAACCTGCACAAGCACCAATAAAACAAGAAATAATTAGCAATAGAGGTATGAATCCTGGCCAATTATGGAATTCAGCTGTTGTGAAACCTGTTGTTGTCGCAATGGAAATAGTTTGAAAAATACTATCTCTAAATGCCTCTCTTATAGTTTCATAATTACCCCCAATCACATTATAACCAGAGCATACAATACAAATAATCAGTAATATTTTTAAATATGTGCGTAATTCATCATCGGCAAAATATGATTTAAGATTTGCATTTTTAAATGCAAGAAAATGTAAACTAAAATTAATACCTGAAGCTAACATAAAAAATATTGCCACTAACTCAATTAAACCATTATTAAAATAACCTATACTTTGATCATGCGTTGAAAATCCACCGATCGAGACAGTAGAAAAGCTATGAGCAATCGCATCAAAAGAATTCATTCCAGCGAGGTAATATGAAAATGCACAAGCTATAGTCATAGTTAAATAAATATACCAGAGGGATTTTGCTGTTTCTGTAATTCTGGGAGTCAGCTTAGTATCTTTCACTGGTCCTGGCGTTTCAGCTCGATATAATTGCATCCCTCCAATACCTAGCATGGGTAATATCGCGACAGCTAAAACAATGATCCCCATACCTCCAAGCCATTGTAGTTCTTGTCGATAAAAAAGAATTGATTTTGGTAAGTTATCAATTTCAGTAATAATTGTTGCTCCTGTGGTCGTAAGTCCTGAAATTGATTCAAATATTGCGTTTGTAACTGACAAATTAGGAGTAGTTGATAATAATAAAGGTATGCTACCCGTTATTCCAAGACCAACCCAAAAAAGAACAACAACAAAAAAACCATCACGTAATCTTAAATCGTTTTTAAAGTTCCTTACTGGCAGCCAAAAGGCTATACCAGTAAAAAGTATAATTACAAATGCAAGAAAAAACGCAAAGATTGAACCATCATTAGTAATAAAAGAGATTATTAACGGCGGTATCATAGTTAAACTAAATAGAGAAAGTAAAATACCTAATATTCGGAGAATTACTGCATGCTGCATGGTTATTTTCTCTCTTAGTTTATCTTAATTTACAGAAATGTAATGTCCACTTGAAACAACGATTCAACTTTTTTAACATGTTTTTTGTCCGATACAACCAAAATTAGATGATCATTCGTTTCTATTATTATTTTTTTCTTAGCCATTAGTACATCTTCCCCACGAACTATAGCTGCAATTGTTGTTCCTTCTGGTAATTCTATATCTTGTATTTTTTTCCCGACTACTTTAGATGATGATTCGTTTCCATGAGCAATAGCTTCTATAGCTTCAGCAGCGCCTCTTCTTAAAGAGTGTACGACTACAACATCTCCCTTTCTGACATGTGCAAGCAAACTACCTATAGTTGCTTGTTGAGGTGAAATAGCAATATCGATTGTATTACTTTGTACAAGATCTACATATGCCGCTCGATTAATTAGAGCCATTACTTTTCTTGCTCCAAGCCGTTTTGCAAGCATCGAAGAAATTATGTTAACTTCGTCTGCATTAGTTAAAGCACAGAATACATCAGAATTGTCTATATTTTCTTCGTCTAATAATTCTTCATCTGTAGCATCACCATTTAATACAATAGTATTTTTTAGTTTTTCAGCTGCACGCGATGCTTTATTTGGGTCCAATTCTAGTAACTTTATTTTATATTCATTTTCTAATGATTCAGCCAAACGTAAGCCGATATTACCACCACCAGATATCATAATATTCTTGAGAGGTTTGTCTTTAATTCGAATGTGTTGTAAAAGTTTGTCCATTGATTTTTGTGAGCTGATAAAAAATATTTCATCATCAGCTTTGATTACAGTGTCAGCATTAGGAATTATAGGTTTCCCGCTACTATAGATAACGGCAATTTTATATTCGATATCTTTAAGTCTTTCTTTTAATTGACGAAGCGAGAGTCCTTCTAAAACACCACTATAGGAAGCACGTATAACAACCATTTGCACTTTTCCATCGGCAAAATCGAGTACTTGAAGTGCACCTGGATGCTTTATTAATTGTTGTATTTGTTCTGTAACTAATCTGTCAGGACTAATAAGGACATCTACTGGTAACGCTTCTTGGGCAAACAAAGGGTGGTTTTTTAAATATTCTATTTCCCTAATTCGTGCAATTTTTGTTGGTGTATGAAATAGTGTATAGGCAACTTGGCAAGCGATCATATTTACTTCATCACAATTTGTGACAGCTAAAATCATTTCGGCATCTTTCGCGCCAGCTTTCTCAAGTATTGAGGGGTGAGATGCTACTCCAGTAACTGTCCTTAAATCAAAACGTTCACTAATTGATTGTAACGCTATTGGATTGACATCAACCAAGGTTATATCGTTATCCTCATTTACAAGGTTAGCAGCTACAGATGAGCCTACTTGGCCGGCCCCGAGAATAATGATTTTCATTTTAAATTAATTCCCAGTGTTTTTAGTTTTCTATAAAGGTGTGTACGCTCGATACCAATCTCATTTGCTAATTTACTAACATTACCATTTGCTTTTTCTAATTGATACATAAGATATGCTTTTTCGAAATTTTCTCTAGCATCTCGCAACGGAAGATCTAAATTAAATATTTCAGTATTATATTGTTTTTCATGTACTTCAGATTTTTTTAAATATGATTCAATTTCATCCACATTAATTATTTCTTCTGTCCCCATGATTAACAAACGTTGAACGAGATTTTTCAATTCACTTTCATTTCCTGGCCATTTATAGCTTCGTAAACGATTTTGTGCCGAGACACTAAATTTTCTATATGGAAGTGATTCAAACTCTATAAATTGATTTACATAGTATTCAAGCAATTCAGGAATATCTTCGAAATGTTCATGTAACGAAGGAATATTTATTGGTAACACATTCATTAAATAATACAATTCATCAATAAACACACCTTCCTTTATTAATAGTTCGATATCGTAACGTGTCGCCGCAACCACCCTGATATTCAAGTTTATAGGTTTAGAACCACCTATTCGTGTGTATTGTTTTGTTTTTAATACATCAAGAAAATAAGATTGTAGGTTTGTACTGAGTTCCCCAATGTCGTTAATAAACAATGTCCCCTCTGCAGCATTATCTAGTAAACCTTCTTGTGTTTGATCGTTTTCCACAAAACCAAATAGCTCTTTTTGTGGATTTTCACTATTTAGTGTTGAAATATTTACGGTTAAAAAAGGTTTATCAGAACGTGAACTAAGCGAATGAAGATACCTTGCTAATAGTTCCTTATTTGTTCCTGATTCACCTCTCATTAAAACATACGCATCATGTTTTGCAATTTGCGATAATTGAGATTTCAAATTATTGATTACTTTACTTTTACCAATAGGCTCTAGCTTCGACATCGTAATTTGATTTAATTTTAAATTTTCACTCTTTAGAGAATAAGTTTCTAGAGCGTGTTTAATTGTCAATAATAATTTTGCAGTAGAAAGTGGTTTTTCTATAAAGTCATAAGCTCCATTACGTGTTGCCTCAACGGCCGTTTCAACATTCCCATGACCAGACATCATAATAATAGGAGTTTTTTGGCCAAATGAATTTTTCCATTCTTTAAGTAAAGTAATACCATCAATATCTGGCATCCAAATATCTAATAATATTAAATCGGGCCTAGTTTTTGTGATAGATTGACGAGCTATTGTTGCGTTTTCAGCTACACTAACACTAAATCCTTCATCCTCAAGAATTTCTTGAACCAGATTTCGAATATCTGGCTCATCATCAACAACAAGAATGTGTCGCTTACTCATTTTAGTTTATTTCTTATATATAACTAACTAAATAAATTTACCGGAAGTCTTATTACAGCGCATGCGCCATTTTGTTCTCTATTATTTTCGAGCCAAAAAGTACCCGAATGTTCATCAATAATTTTTTTCACTATAGCAAGCCCTAATCCTGTTCCTTTCTCCTTTGTTGTTATATAAGGCTCAAGTAAGCTACTTTCAACGGCTGGATCTATCCCAGGCCCACTATCTATTATGCGTATCTCAATTATTTTATTATCCTCAATATTTAGAGTTTTAGCACTTATTTTCAACGAATTATCATCACCCATTGCGTTGGCATCAACCGCATTTGTGAGAACATTATTTAACACTCGCCTTAGCTTTTTTTCATCACCATATATTTTTGGTAGATTGGCCTCGATATTCGTTTCTATTTCGCTACCATGATGCATGTTACTAAATAAATCTACACCTTCTTCTAGTAAGCGAACAATTTCAATTTCTTCTTTTACAAAAACCTCCGTTCTAGCATAATCAGAAAAATCATTTACCATGACTTTCATTGTTTCAACTTGTTGTATGATTGTGTTTGTCATTCTGTCAAGCATCTCAACATTATTCGAATCTAAACTCGAGAGATATTTATTTCTCAATCGCTCAGCAGCTAATTGAATCGGTGTAAGTGGATTTTTAATTTCATGCGCGAGTCGACGAGCTACTTCACTCCATACAGCATCTCGTTGTCCTTGAACCAAAGCAGTAATTTCATCGAAGACTACGATATGCTTACTTACTAAATTATCAGAGCTTGTCAGTATTGAACCATTTATCATCAATATTTGGTTACCTGTTTTTTCAGATAAATTTATTTGCTCTCGCCAATCATCAGTTTT
>CEUY01203752.1_pt1 | contig 20990 bp, 19 predicted proteins | sample 361481 | NCBI WGS metagenome assembly CEUY01 (sample SAMEA2622737, study PRJEB7988) | marine metagenome | isolation source: saline water (ENVO:00002010), including | reverse complement strand
GGAGTAGCATCTGCAAGTTTAAATTATTTTAATAAGTCTTTAGATGAATTAACCCTTACAGAATGTGCATACCTTGCAGCTTTGCCAAAAGCGCCGAATAATTATCATCCAATTAAAAATAAATCTCAGGCCATAGCAAGAAGAAATTGGGTTTTAAAAGAAATGAATGAAAATAATTACATATCATCTAATGAAAAAGAATTATCTCTTAATGCAGACTTGCTAACTAGAAGTAGAGATGAAAAAGAGTTTTATTTTGCAAAAGATTTTACTGAAGAAGTAAGAAAATTCTTATATAAACAGTATGGATATAATACATTATACAGCAGAGGGTTGAGTGTTAGGTCGACAATAGACACTTTTTACCAAGATGAGGCATATAAGGTTTTGAAATGGGGGCTTGAAAAATATGATAGTCGCCATGGATGGAGAGGCCCGATTGATAATATAAAAAATGATTTTGATAAATTTGATGAATATGAATACAATGGAAAATATCCTAAATCTTGGTCTCTTGCGCTTTTAGATCAGAAAAATATTGAAAACCTAAATCTAAGACTACGTGATAAAACTAAGATTAAAATTCCTATAAATGATAATAACAAGTGGATTTTTAAAGATAAAAAACTATCACCTCGCGAAGGTGACATTCTTTTTGTTGAAAAAGTAAATAATGATTATTTTATTAGGCAGATACCTGAAGTAAATGGAGGAATAGTTGCAATTGATCCATTTACAGGCAAAATACTGGCTTTGGTAGGAGGTTACAATTTTGGATTGAGCGAATTTAACCGAGTCACTCAAGCTTACAGGCAGCCCGGCTCAGCATTTAAACCTTTCGTGTACCTAGCAGCTTTAGAAGACGGATTTTCACCATCTACTGTAATCTTAGATGCCCCTTACGTTGTTGATCAGGGGCCTGGATTGCCGAAATGGAAACCATCAAATTACACAAAAGAATTTTACGGACTCAGCACTATGAGGTTGGGTATTGAAAAATCAAGGAACTTAATGACAGTCCGCTTAGCACAAAAATTGGGTATGGAAAAAATTATAAACGTAGCATCTAGATTTAAATTAGATAAAAATATTGATATGAATTTATCTATGGCTCTTGGAGCAGGAGAGGTCACACTTTTAGATCTTTCTAATGCTTACGCAATGTTAGCAAACAATGGTAAAAGAGTTAAGCCAGGATTTATTGATACAATTCAGGATAGAAATGGTAAAATTATTTTTAGACACGATGAAAGGATTTGTCTAAATTGTGATATGCGTCAAAATATTATAAATCAAAAACTTCCCGAGATAATTGATGACAGCGAAGAGGTAGTTGATCCTATAATAGCTTACCAAATGGTCTCAATGCTGGAGGGAGTTGTTCTCAGAGGTACAGGTAGAAAAATTAAATCCCTAGAACGACCGCTTGCGGGAAAAACTGGAACAACGAATGATAGTAAAGATGCTTGGTTTGTTGGTTTTTCTCCTAATTTGGTGGTTGGTGTTTATGTAGGGTATGATAAGCCAAAATCTCTTGGCAACGGAGAAACCGGCTCTTCCGTCGCAGTCCCCATCTTTAAGGAATATATGAAAAGAATATTATCAAACAATCCAAAAACACCATTTAGAGTAGCTTCGGGAGTAAGTTTTGTAAAAATTGATCCAGATACAGGTCTAACAACTACTGGAGAAAATGGAATAGTTGAAGTTTTTAGGCAGGGAAGAGAGCCTTTTCAGAAGTTTATTTTAGATGATAAATCAAATATAATGAATGAAGATGATTTATCTGGTACTGGTGGACTTTTATTAAATTAAATATGCAACAAGATATTGAAAATAATATTAATCAGGCAAATCATAATATTGAATTGCTAAGGAGGAGTCTTTGACCTTTCTGAAATTAAGAAAGATTTGGGAGAGTTAAAGAAGAAAACTGAAAATCCGAGTTTATGGGAGAATCCAAACGAGGCACGAGCGTATCTCAAAAAAATATCTATTTTAGAGAAAAAAATTATTTCAGCAGAAAAACTTTATGATGACTTTGATTATTTAAAGGAAATATTCAATATGGCATCAATAGAATTGGATAATAAGATTCTAAAAGAAGTGTTAATAATGTCAAAAAAGATTTGTGATAAAAGCAAGCAGTTGCAAACTGAAAATTTATTATCAGAAGAAATAGATACTAATAATTGTTATATTGAAATTCATGCCGGTGCTGGAGGCACTGAGAGTCAAGACTGGGCACAAATGCTGGTTAGAATGTACCTAAGATGGTCTGAAAATCAAAATTTTAAGACAACCAATATTCAAGAGAATTATGGTGAAGAAGCAGGAATCAAATCTTCAACGATAAAAATTGATGGAGATTATTCATTTGGTTGGTTAAAATATGAAAGCGGTATTCATAGGCTAGTCAGAATATCACCATTTGATTCAAATAAACGAAGACATACTAGTTTTGCAAGTGTATGGGTATATCCAGAAGTTGATGAAAGAATTGAAATAGATTTTAAAGAATCTGAATTGAGAATAGATACTTACAGAGCTTCTGGAGCCGGGGGTCAGCATGTAAATAAAACAGATAGTGCTGTTAGAATAACTCATATTCCGTCTAAGATAGTTGTGCAATGTCAAAATAATCGATCGCAACATAAAAATAAAGCTACCGCTTTGAAAATGCTCCAATCAAAATTATATGAATTTGAAATAAGAAAAAAAGAAGAAGAAAAAAAATCGCAGCTTAGTAAGAAAAAGGATATTGGATGGGGAAATCAGATAAGATCTTACGTGCTTCATCCATATCAAATGGTTAAAGATTTGAGAACTGAGTTCACTTCTAGCGATGCTAATGGCGTATTAAACGGTAATCTAACATCGTTTTTAGAAAAATCTTTAGTTTATTATAAGTCTAAATCATGAAAAAATCTTATATAGCAACATTTATAGTATTGTTTTCAATCATACTCGTGATTGCCTTTTTTCATAATCAACTTATCAATTTAGCCCTTCCTTTAATTAAAGAAAGAATTTCAAGTCAGCTACAAATAACTGATAACGAGAATTCTATATTTAATATAAATGCTAATTTTAATGAAAAGAAAATAATATTAAGAATAACAAATCCAGTTTTTAAAAAAAATAAGTATATAAAAAAAGGATCAGCTAAAACATTAATTATAGAAAAAGAATTTAAGGATTTATTTAATAATAATTTTGAAAAACTTTTAATAAATAATTTTGACCTTACAATAAATAATCAAAATATTGATTTTACAAACAATCAATCGATAGATAAAATTATTCTAAGTCAGATTGAAAATTTAAAAAATTTTAAAAATTTTTCTATTACGGATTCCATAATAAATTTATCTGAAATTGCAGAAAATCACAGCATTATAGTTAATGAATTTAATATTAATAACCAAACTGGCACAATATCTTCCAAAGGATTTATCGAATATGGAAATAGCAAGAATATTTTTACAATAAATAATTACGACAATGAAATTATAAATATAAAAATTGATCTTGATAAATATGATGTTAGTTTTCTTAAAAATTATTCAAGTAATAGATATTTAGAAGTATTAAAAAATCTTTATAGCGGAACAGTTAAAATTTTCATTAAAGATGATTTTCGGAGTTATGATATTTTATATGATATTTTTTCAGCAAATCAAAAAATTAACATATCAGGTGGATATAATTCTCTTGAAGACGATCACGTATCAAAAATTAATTTATTAAACATAGAAGCTAACGAACTCTTGAAATATAATAATTTATTTTCTTATTTGAATTTAGTAAAAAATGATAAGTATAACGTAGAGATAAATCTATTAAATAATTTTAATAATATTGAATTTATGGTTAATAGCACAAACAACAAGACTGTTGTTAAGGGTGTAATGAGAAAAGATTCATTAGTTTCTCTTAATATAAAGGGCAAGGAATTAAGAGTAAATGATGAAATACTTAATAATGAATCAAGGTATAATTTTTTGCCTTTTTGGACAGTTTCTGAATTAATTAGGAAGAATAATTTTTCATTTGAAATAAATTATAAAAAAAATCAAGGAACTGATTTTCATCTAACTGATAAATTTGGAAATTTAATAAAAGGTAATTATGATATAATTAATAAAACTTTACAATCACTTAAAGTAAACTTTTTTAATTCAGAATCAAATTATCTTGATTTCGACGGAACAAAAAATCAAGTCAAAATAAAATTTGATAATCAGATGCAAAATTTCTTATTATCTAATTTTGATGCTGATATTTTTAAATTAAATGACAATATTGAAATAGATAGTTTTTCAAATATGGAATTATTATTGCAATTAAAAAAGATAAATTATAATGAATTTGAAAAAATTAAAAAGATTGAAGATTTTATAAAAATTTTTGATATCTCATTTAAAGATATAATTTTTAATAAAGATACAAATAAATATATTAATAGTGGATTTTTATCATTTACTGGTCCTATAGACTTTTCATACTCTAAAAATAATTTAACAAATAATAAATCGATATTAATTGATCTATCAAAAACCAAGATTGATATTGATAAAATAAAATATACAAAAGATGTTGGCATAAAGCAAAGCGTGTCATTTCAATACATCGAAAGTGATGAAAAAATTAAAATACTCGATAAACTCTCTATTGATGGTAACGGAGTTAAGATTGATGGAAAAGTAGAAATTCATAATGATTTTATAAAAAGAATTGATTTTGATAATATGTTAATTGGAAAAAATAACTTCTCAGGAAATCTTAATTTAAACTTGGATGAAAAAAATAACTTAAATAATGTTGATATAAATATATATGGAAAAAAATTAGATCTTTCTTTTTTAAATGTTAATGAAACAAAATCTTCTCTAAAGAATATGTTAATTAATGTAAATATAGATGTTGATAATCTAGATTACATAAACAATACGAAATTTATTAATACTAAATTGCAGGGTAATTTTAAGAATGTGTGGCAAAAATTAAATTTTAAGAGTTTTTTTGCTTCAGAAGGAGATATACAAATCACTATTTCACCTAATAAAGAAATGGGTAGAAATGTTAATATATTATCATCAAGTGCAGAGAACACATTATTAATTAAAAAAATATCAAAATCTATTAGAGGTGGCAGGCTTCATTTCAAAGGAAAATACCATAGCCTTGAAAATGACAATTCTTTTGATGCCGATCTAGTATTAAAAGACTTTGCAATAAAAAAACAATCGAAGATATCTAACTTTATTAAAGTAATTAGAATTTTTGATATACAAAAACAATTAGCAGGAGATACAGAAGATTTTGAATATTCTTCTATGAAAATAAAGAAAAGAAATAAGTTATATAAAATTACTGAAGGTAAAACATATGGTGGTTTGATGGCTCTTTCATTAGAGGGAACTTTAGATAAAACAGATGATTCTATAAATCTTCAGGGACTTGTCGCTCCAACCCATGCTATTGATAGTTGGGTAGGAAATATTCCTATTCTTGGAGATATTTTAACTGGGATAGAAGGAGGAGGGGTTCTTGCAGCAAGTTACAGCGTTAAGGGTACTGTTAAGGAACCAAAATATTTTGTTAATCCCTTGTCCATTTTAACACCAGGAATATTTAAAGAATTTTGGAAAATTTTTGATTTAAAAAAAATAAATAACAATTAATTAATAACCTTTATAAGCCCAAAGCGCTTTTTTCCACATGCTATTCTCGCAACATCTTTATTTTTAAAATATGTTTCATTAACTATTAAGTTTATATCCTTTATTGTTGCATTATTAATTTTTACACCGCCACCTTTTATTAATCTTTTTGCTTCGCCTCTTGAATTGATTAAATTTAATTTTATCATTGCATCAACAATTGATATCTCATTATTTTTTAAACTTGATTTTTTTATTTTAAAAGTAGCCATTCTTTCGTCAGCAGCACCTTTTTCAAACGTATTTTTGGCCATTGATTCTGCTTTTTTTGCTTCATTATGACCTCTACATATTTTCGTGACCTCGAAAGCCAAGATTTTTTTAGCCTCGTTAATTTCGGAACCTTTTAATTTAGAAAGTTTTGAAATTTCATTTAAGTCCAAAAATGTAAAAAGTTTAAGAAATTTGCCCACATCAATATCATCGATATTTCTCCAGAATTGATAAAAATCATAACTTTTCAATTTTTCCTTATTGAGCCAAATAGCGCCGGAAGCAGTTTTTCCCATTTTTTCTCCTGAAGATGTAGTAATTAGAGGAGAGGTTATGCCATATACAGTTTTATTATTAATTTTACGAACCAGCTCAATACCATTAACAATATTTCCCCACTGGTCAGATCCCCCCATCTGCATTTCACAAGCGTAATTCTTATTTAAATGAAGAAAGTCATAAGATTGTAAAATCATATAATTAAATTCAAGAAAGCTTAGAGGCTGTTCTCTTGATAGTCTTGATTTTACTGAATCAAAATTTAACATTCTATTTATTGTCAGATGGCTTCCAACAGTTCTAATAAAATCAATGTAATTTTTTTTTGAGAGCCACTGATAGTTGTCTAGCATTAAAGCTTTATTATCATTAAAGGTAATAAATTTTTTAAAGATTTTTTTAATAGAATCCTTATTTTTACTTATTTCATTTATTTTCATTAAACGTCTAGATTCATCTTTTCCAGAAGGGTCTCCAACCATAGTTGTTCCACCTCCTATTAAAGCTATTGGTTTATTTTCAAAATGCTGGAACCAAGATAATAACATTAAAGGGATAAGGCTGCCAATATGTAGACTATCTGATGTTGCATCAAAGCCAATATAGGCAGTCATTTTCATTTTTGATAATTTTTTGTCAATAGCGGTTAAATCCGTTGATTGATGAATATAACCTCTAGAGTAAATTTCTCTTATGAAATCTGATTTATAATTAGACATATTTAGTTTATTAATAATATATTTTATTTGCTATGATTATGTCCACAAAAAATTATGTCTCATTAGGAATAATGAGTGGCACTTCTCAAGATGGCCTGGATCTTTCAATTGTTGAAACTGATGGAGAAGATAATTTAAAATTTTTAGGTGGTTATACAGTAGATTTTCCTGATACCTTGAAAATTTCACTTCGCTCAATTCTAGGATCTCATAAGAGAGACAGTGTTCTTAATATTATTGAAAAAGAATATACGGATTTTGTGATTAAAAAGCTAAAAAAAATTATTTGTTTAAACAAAAAAAAGATTGATTTAATTGGCTTTCACGGTCAAACAATCACACATTTGCCAAACAAAGGTTTTTCATGGCAAATAGGTAACGCTCAAAGAATCTTTTCAAGTTTAAAAATTCCTATTATTTATGACTTTAGAACTAATGACATAGTAAATGGCGGAAATGGGGCTCCTCTTACTCCCATCTTTCACAAATTAATTAAAACAAAATTTAATATGAAGAATGTTGCTTTTCTAAATTTAGGAGGAATATCAAATATTACAATACTAAGTGGTAGTAAAATGATAGCTTTTGATTGTGGACCTTGCTGTAATTTTTCAAATATTTTTGTTAGAAAAAAAATCAACAAAGAATTTGATAAAAATGGTCTTAACGCTCAAAAAGGAATAACAGATAAAAAGATACTTGCTAAATTATTAAAAAACCCATATTTTTCAAAAATTCCCCCTAAGTCTCTTGACAGACTAGATATTAAATTTGATGAAATTTTTAATCTCTCATTAAAAGATGGACTTTCAACTATAAATGATTTTATCACGGAAACTATTTATTTAGGAATTCGTAAATATATAAATAAATTGGACCAAATTATCCTTGTTGGCGGAGGTAGAAAAAATATTGATCTAATCCAAAAATTAAAAAGTAGAATTAAAATTAAAATTGATACATCGGAAAATCTAAAAATAGATGGAGATTTATTCGAAGCATCTGCTTTTGGATATTTAGCTGTAAGAAGTTTGAAGAAAAAAGCAATATCATATCCCCATACTACCGGTGTAGATCGACCCTTATCTGGAGGAAAATTATTAAAATAATTATGAGTTTACTTTTTTGTTTTCAGCAATATATTCATTAATTATTATTTTAAGGTTATCCATATGATTAACATAAAAATGATCAGCACCTTTAACAGTTTTAAATTCAATATTAATTTTTTTTTGTTTTTTTAATTTTTCACTTAATATTTTTGCTGTATCATAAGATGCTATTTCGTCTTTATCCCCATGGATAAATAAACCTGAAGAAGGACAAGGCGCAAGAAAACTAAAGTCCCTGCTATTTGCAGGAGGAGAAATACTTATAAAATAATCTAATTCAGGTCTTCTCATTAATAATTGCATTGCTATCCAAGATCCAAATGAAAAGCCTGCTACCCAACAAGATTTAGAATTTGGATTATGATTTTGAAGCCAGTCAAGTATTACTGCAGAATCTGATAACTCACCTTCACCGCCGTCAAAACTTCCTTCACTTTTTCCAACTCCCCTAAAGTTAAACCTTAACGTTGAAAAGCCATTTTCTACAAAGCATTGAAACACCTGGTAAACAACCTTGGTGTTCATTGTGCCACCCCTGCTTGGGTCAGGGTGAAGAATCAGTGCTACATTCGAATTATCTATACTTCCGTGCCTGTACCTTGCCTCAATTCTGCCTTCTGGTCCAGGAATTAATATTTCAGTCATTCGAAGAAGTATTTATCAATTTTATTTTAAATGTAAATAAATCATTTATATTAAATTATATGATAATAAATATAAGTAATTGTGTGCTTTTATGATAGATTTTGGAATTAACATAACCAATAAAAATGCGAAAATCGCTGTTGCAATGTCGGGAGGGGTCGATAGTTCGGTTGTTGCAGCTATGCTTAAAACAAATGGCTATAATGTAGTGGGATTAACTATGAGGCTTTATAATCAAGCTGATCAAGTTAACGCAAACAAAAGTTGCTGTGCCGGTAAGGATATAAACGATGCTAAGACTGTAGCTAGTCAGTTTAGCATTCCCCATTATACTCTAGATTTACAAGGAAAATTTTTTAATGGTGTAATAGATAATTTTACCGACACATACATAGATGGAAAAACTCCAATTCCATGTATTAGATGTAATCAAACAGTAAAATTTACTGATATGTTAAATGAAGCTAAGAAAATGAAAGCCGATGCTCTAGTTACAGGTCACTATGTTAGAAGAGTAGAGCGATCAAACCAAACAAGATTATATAAGGCAGTTGATGACTTAAAGGACCAAAGTTATTTTCTTTTTGCTACAACTAAATCACAATTAGAGTTTTTAAGATTCCCTCTTGGAAACTATACAAAGGATTATGTTAGAAAATTAGCAAGAGATTTGAATATTAAAGTTAAAAACAAACCAGACAGTCAGGATATATGTTTTATAACAGGAAACTCATATAGTGATTTTATATCAAAAATTAGACCCGATGCTTTTGCAGAGGGAGATATATTAGACATAAATGATAAGATTATAGGATCGCATAAAGGAATAATAAATTATACAGTCGGGCAAAGAAGAAAAATAGGCATAGGCGGAAGGACTGAACCCCTATACGTGGTAAGCATAAATCCTAAAAATAATACAATAACTGTTGGCAAAAGATCTGACTTAAAAAAAACAAAAATATTTGTTAATGACTTAAACTGGATATCCAATAGTATAAAAGAAAATACATCATATAAGGTAAAAATAAAATCTGATCAAACTCCTGTATCTGGAAAAATTCAAAAAATTAGAAAAAATGCGCTTGAATTTATATTTGAAGACGCACAATTTTCTGTCGCACCCGGTCAAGCTTGCGTATTTTACAAGGATGATGAAGTTCTTGGCGGGGGATGGATCAAAAAGAGTGAATTCATAGATTAGAATCAATTCTAAAAAAAGATATTAATATTTGAATTATATACTTTTATTTTCATTTAATTGCACTATACATACTATTATAAGGGTTTTTTAATGACTTCAAAAAGCAATATATCAAAAGTAGCGGAATACTCAGGTTCGGCCTATAAACATAGCTTTGTTACTGATCTTGAGACTGAGAGACCCAAAAAGGGACTTTCGAAAAGTACTATTGAATTTATATCTAAAAAAAAGAAGGAACCAGGATGGATGTTAGAATGGCGTTTAAAGGCATACGATATCTGGCAAAAAATGGAAGAGCCAACGTGGGCCAAGTTAGAGTTTGAAAAGATAGATTATCAAGATATTTATTACTTTTCTGCCCCAAAGGGATTTGATGAAAAACCTAAATCCCTAGACGAGATTGATCCCAAAATAATTGAGACTTATAATAAATTGGGAATACCCTTAAAGGAGCAGAAAATTCTTGCCGGCGTAGCCGTTGACGCTGTTTTTGACAGTGTTTCTGTTGCTACAACCTATAAAAAACAATTAGAAGAATTAGGAATAATATTTTGTTCTATAAGTGAGGCAACAAGAAACCATCCTGAACTCGTAAAAAAATATCTAGGTTCAGTTATTCCTATTACAGATCATTTTTTTTCAGCTCTTAACTCAGCTGTTTTCACTGATGGATCGTTTGTATATATTCCTGAAGGTGTCAGATGTCCTATGGAACTTTCAACTTATTTTAGAATCAATGCTGAGGAGACAGGTCAATTTGAGAGAACTTTGATAATTGCAGACAAAGGAAGCTACGTAAGCTACTTGGAAGGTTGTACGGCCCCTCAAAGAGACACCAATCAGCTTCATGCAGCGAATGTAGAATTGATTGCACTTGAGGGTGCTGAAATCAAATATTCAACAATCCAAAATTGGTATCCGGGTGACGAACATGGGAAAGGGGGGATTTATAATTTTGTGACAAAAAGAGGTCTATGTGAAGGAAATAATTCCAAAATTTCTTGGACACAAGTTGAAACTGGATCTGCCATAACCTGGAAGTATCCCAGCTGTATTTTAAAAGGAGATAATTCAGTCGGTGAATTTTATTCAGTGGCAATTACTAATAATTATCAACAAGCTGACACTGGCACAAAGATGATACATTTAGGCAAGAACACAAAAAGTAAGATTATTTCTAAAGGAATATCCTCAGGCAGTTCGCAAAATACCTATAGGGGACTTGTAAGATTCTCAAAAAAATCAAAAAACTCAAGAAACTATACCCAATGTGATTCATTGCTAATTGGGAATAAGTGCGGTGCAAGTACAATTCCATATATTGAATCATTTAATAATTCATCAATTGTTGAACATGAGGCATCAACATCAAAAATCAGCGAAGACCAACTCTTCTATTGCAGGCAAAGAGGCCTAAGTCAGGAAGAGTCAGTGTCGTTAATAGTAAATGGTTTTTGCAAACAGGTACTGCAGAAGTTACCAATGGAATTTGCAGTGGAAGCACAAAAACTAGTAGGAATATCACTTGAAGGAAGCGTAGGGTAAAAGTTGTTAAAAATAGAAAATTTATCCGTATCTGTTAATGAAAAAAAAATTATAAAAGATTTTTCCATTGATGTGAAAAGAGGTGAATTACATGCAATAATGGGTCCTAACGGATCAGGAAAAAGCACTTTGTCAAATTTTTTAAGCGGAAGGGAAGGATATCAATTAGTCCATGGAAAAGTCCTATTTAAGGATAAAAATCTTTTAGATCTAAACATCGACGAAAGAGCCCGGCTAGGGCTATTTTTAGCATTTCAATACCCAGTTGAATTGCCAGGTGTTAGCATTGTTCCTTTCCTTAAGACAGCAATAAACTCTAAATTGAGATCAAAAAACCTAAAAGAAATTGATGCATTGGAATTTACAAAAAAGATTAAAGAAATAGCAAGTTTTTTAAACATTACTGATGAAATGTTAAAAAGATCAGTAAACTATGAATTTTCTGGAGGTGAAAAGAAAAGATATGAAATTCTTCAAATGACACTTTTAGATCCAGATCTATCAATATTAGATGAAACGGATTCAGGATTAGATATAGATGCTCTAAAAATTGTGTCCAAAGGAGTAAATAGAGTTAGAAATAAAAATAATTCTATGATCGTTATAACACACTATCAAAGATTATTAGATTATATTATTCCTGATTATGTGCACATACTTGTTGATGGAAAAATAGTAAAAAGTGGCAACAAAGATCTAGCAATTGAATTGGAAAAGAAAGGATACGAAAGTTTTTTATAATGCCTGAAATAGAAAAACTTTATAATCAAAACAAGAAACATCTTATAGGCAGTGAAATTCCCTGGTTGAAAGAAATGAGGAATAATATCCTAAAAGAACTTGAATCAACAGGAATTCCCAGTAAAAAAAAAGAGACTTGGAAGTATAGCGATTTAAAACATGTAAGAAATGTTAAATATGTGTTTGATGAATCCGGTATTAAAAATGAAAGAAAAGATTATTTTGGTGATGTCAATTTTATTAATGGTAAACATATCTCAGAAATACAAGAAGATCATATAAAAAATATTTTTATTGAAAAACTAGAATCTAATATAATTAATTTTGAAAAATATTTTTCAATAAATAGTAATTTTCTTTCTCAGGATTTTATAACTGATTTAAATACAATTTTTTTAACTGACGGTTTGACATTATCAGTCCCGAATAATGTAAAAACTGATTTAAAAATTACTTATAGTAACAACTTAAATTCTATCTCAAGTTACATTCGAAATATTATTAAGGTTGGAAAAAACTCAGAATTTCAATTAATAGAAAATTTTAATAAAGATAATACTGAAGATAATTCATCTAATGTTTTTAATATTTTTTGGCTAGAGGAGGGCGCAAAGGTTGAGCATATTCTAATTCAAAATGCACAACAAAGTTCTAAAATAGCCTATTCCTCACTTATTTTTTGTTACGATAATTCAGATTTTGAACAGTTTTCATTTCAATGTGGCTCTGAATCAGTAAAAAATCAACATACTACCAATCTAATTGGTAGGAGGTCGTCAGTAAAGCATTACGGAGTATATTTTGCTAAAGATGCCCAGTTTGTTGATAATAAAACTACAGTAATTCATCATGAACAGGAATGCAAAAGTAATCAGATTTACAAAGGAGTGCTGAGCGACGAGTCTAATGGAGTTTATTTAAGTAATACTCTAGTAAAACCAGAGGCTCAAAAGACAGAAGGTTACCAGTTAAGCAGAGGGATGCTGCTGTCAGAAAAATCAGTTCTTAAAACAAAGCCAGAATTAAAAATTTATGCTGATGATGTTAAGTGTTCGCACGGTTCTACTGTTGGTGAAATTGATAGAGAGCAATTGTATTATCTTCAGTCTAGGGGAATAAATAAAAAAGAATCTGAAAAACTTCTTATTAAAGCTTTTACTAAGGATGTCTTAGAAAATATGAAAAATAAGGAATCTTTAAACAGAATCGATGAAATAATTGATGATTGGTTAACGGAATAAATATTATGAATAATAAATTTTCATTTGATGCAAACAATTTTAGAAAAGAATTTCCTATATTTAATAAAAAAATAAATGGAAAAGATTTAATATTTCTTGATACTGCAGCTTCAGCTCAAAAACCTCAATGTGTTATAGATTCAGTAAATAAATGCTATTCAGAAAATTATGCAAATATACACCGTGGAGTATATCATTTGAGTGCAAATCTGACTAGTCAGTACGAAAGAGTAAGGGAAAAAGTTGCAAAATTTATAAATGCAAAATCTAATAAAGAGATTATCTTCACTAAGAGTGCTACTGAGGCATTAAATTTAATTGCATCCTGTTTATATAAAGATTATCTAAAGGAAGATGATGAAATTTTATTAACATACCTAGAACACCATGCAAATATAGTTCCTTGGCAAATAAATAATATTGGAAAAAAAACCAAACTAGTAGTTGCTGATCTAAACGATGATACAACTTTAAACATAGAAGATTTGATAAAGAAAATATCTAAAAAAACCAAACTAATTTCTATTACTCATATGTCTAATTCGTTAGGTCATATCAATGATATTAAAAAAGTTTGCAATGAAGCTAAAAAAAGAAATATTCCCGTAGTTGTTGATGGGTGTCAATATATTGCTCATGGCAGAGTTAATGTTGCCGAAATAGGATGCGATTTTTACGTTTTTTCTGGTCATAAAATTTATGGACCTTCAGGAATTGGTGTTTTATACGGTAAACAATCTTGGTTGGAGAATTTGCCTCCATATCAAGGAGGCGGTGATATGATTGAAAGAGTAACTTTTGAAAAAACAACTTTTGCAGAGCTCCCGCAAAAATTTGAGGCAGGGACGCCCCCAATTGCTCAGGTTATAGGATTAGGTTCGGCAATAGATTATGTTAAAAAAATTAATGTTGATGAAATTTATTTATATCAAAAATATTTATATCAATATGCCTACGAATCATTGAGATCAATTCCAAGTTTAAATATTATTGGCCACTCTGATAATAAGGGTGGAATACTATCTTTTACTCTCGATTATGCTCATACCAATGATGTCGGAGTCATACTTGACCAGGAAGGAATTGCAATAAGAACAGGGCACCATTGCACGCAACCTTTAATGAAAAAATTAGGTATTGATTCGACCGCTAGAGCTTCTTTTGGCCTATATAACACAAAAAATGATATAGATCGTTTGAGCTCATCATTAAAAAGAATGAAGGAGTTTTTTAATGAATGACATTGAAATTGATAAAGATAAATTAAGTATTAATTTAAAAAAAATTGATGAAGGTGAATTTTATGAAAAATTTGATAATTTTGATAAAACTAAGAATATGAATAAAGATAATGTTGTTGAGGGCTTGAAGACGGTTTTTGATCCAGAAATTCCAGTCAACATATATGACCTTGGTCTAATCTACGAAATAAACTTAAGCAGCGATTTTGATATATATATAAAGATGACTTTGACAACTCCAAATTGTCCCGTCGCTCAGGATATGCCGTCGATGGTAGCAAATTCAATCAAGAAATTAGCCGGTTTTAATAGTTTAAAAATTAATTTAGTTTGGGACCCGCCCTGGAATCAAGGTATGATGTCTGAAGATGCAAAATTAGCTTTGGGCGTGACATAATTTGTAGTAAATTAGGATATATGAAGAATATACTTACAATATCGGAAAATGCTGCCTATCAGATAAAGAAAATTATTGGCCAGTCAAAGGATAAGTGTATAGGTGTAAAAGTGGGTGTAGATAAGACTGGGTGCTCAGGATACGCATATACAATGGACTATGTTTTTGGTGAAATAGGAAGTTATGATGTTGTTGAAGAAAAGGGAGTTAAGGTTTTTATAGAACCCTCTGCTTCTATGTTTTTAATTGGAAGCGAAATGGATTATAAAACAGATAAAATGGCTTCAAGATTTGTTTTCAATAATCCTAATGAAAAAAGCACCTGCGGGTGTGGCGAATCATTTACAGTATAATTAATTCAAGGCGGAGTAGCTCAGTTGGTTAGAGCAGAGGAATCATAATCCTTGTGTCGGGGGTTCAAATCCCTCCTCCGCTACCAAATTTTTATGAACTGATCTAAAATAGTTGCACAATAGTTGTAATTCATCTTCAGATTTAAATTAATTTAATATATAGATTTTTATTTTATCAATGAATAAAGAAATCTATTTAATTCGACATGGGCAATCAGAGGCAAATGTAGCTCTTGACTTAGATAATCCCAATTTTTATTATGACGCTAAACTAACTTCTTTTGGAAAAGAGCAAGCACGAAATGCTCAAATGAAATTAAATAATATAGATTTTGATTTAATGCTTTGTTCCCCTCTGACAAGAGCTTTGCAAACTTTTGGCTTAATATTTCCAAATTTAACTCAAGATGCGGTCATCTTGCCTTTCGTCAGAGAGCATTCGGTATGCTCAAGTGAAGTTGGTAGACAACCTTCTATTCTTGAAAAAGAGTTTCCTGATTTTAATTTTAATAACTTAAAAAATTTTTGGTGGAATAACGATTTACCCATAGATGAAAAAAAGATAATTTTTGAGTCTATTGAAGATTTAGACAAGCGTGTTTTGATATTTAAAAAGTGGATTCAAGAGAGATCAGAAAAAAGAATAGCTCTCGTTAGTCACGGTACTTTTATTTCTAGAATTATTAACTACCTTCTAGACAACTGTGAATTTCAAATATGGTATTCTGATAATGATTAGTGATATTTTATTGGCTCAAATCCCTGCTCTGCTAACAAATTTTGAAAGGACATTTGATTATAGTTATGATGAAATTAGTTTTATTTTTTAGGTTGAATATTTTTTTAATACCCCTATTTATATATTCACACGCAATGGCATACGAGGAATCACCTTTTAATATTGTCTATCAAACTGATGTTTATGAAATTCGCCATTATGTTGACCGATTGGCTGTTCAAGCAGCTTATACCAATCAAAATAGCAGTTTTCGAAATCTTTTTAATTATATTTCTGGAGCAAACACAGATTCAGAAAAAATAAAAATGACAACACCAGTTACACAATCTGAGGCAAGCTCAGAAATGGTAATGCAGTTTTATCTTCCTTCTAAATTTACAAAAAAAACAGCCCCTGTTCCTACCGATCCTAGAGTTAAGCTCATAACTATAGCAGAAGGTCACTATGCCGTTATTAAATACTCAGGCAGATTAACCGATAAGAACTTTAATAAACATAAGAGAATTTTGGAAAAAAATCTTATAGAGGATAAAATAGAAATTATAGGTCCTGCTATTAAAGCAACATACAATGGACCTTTTACCTTACCTATTCTCCGGCGCAATGAAGCTATGTTTCTGATAAATTGGAAAAAAAATTAGATATTAATTTAAGAAATTTTTGCTATTAAGTCTATTTCTACGGATGCTCCCACAGCTAATCCAGTTACTCCAATACATGTGCGCGCAGGAAGCTTATCTGAGTCAAAATAACTTTTATAAACAGCGTTCATCTTATCAAAATCTTGAAAGTTGACTAAATATATTCTAACGAAAACAACATTTTCCAATGAAGAGTTTGAAGATTCAAGAACACTTTTAAGATTTTTCATTACCTGATGAGTTTGTTTAGCAATATCTCCTTCAACTAATTTTGTCGGATCATTTGGTAATGTCGGCATTTGACCGGTTACAAATAAGAAATCTCCAGCTTTTACAGCATGGCTAAAGGGTCCAACACGTTTAGGACCTTTGTCAAAAATTAAATGTTCAATATTCAATAATTTAAATCCTTAATTAGTTACTAAGCTTAACATACATATATATAAACAGGAAAAGATTTATACCAATTGTATATCTGATTGTTTATTAGGTTTTGTAATTTATTGTTTAAATAGTTATTTATTGTGATAAAATTATGCAATGTTGCTATCTAATCAGCAAGAAAAACAAATAAATAAGAAGTGGAATTTTCATCCAAAACTACCTGTAGGATTTTATCCAATTTTTGACTGGCCTCCTTCACCAAAAAGATTGCTGAATTTTATATGGAGTTATTGGCTGCAAAAATCTGATAGGACAATTTTTCTTTTTCTTGCATTATTTACTTTTTATATTCTTATGCCACCTATGCAAGAAATGGCAACTTTGAAAATAGAATGGATATTGATGTTATCATTGAGAAATTATATATTAATTCTTATTGTCGCAGGAGGACTCCATTGGTGGTTTTTTGTACGTCAGGGTCAAGGTAATAAATTTCAATACGACACTATGACCAGGAATAATAAAAGCAGAATATTTACTTTTAATAATAATATATATGACAATATGTTTTGGACTCTTGCAACAGGACTTCCAATTTGGATTTTTTTTGAAGTTCTTCTCCTATGGTCTTTTGCATCTGGAAGAATAGAGGTATTCCAATTTAGTGACGGATGGATATGGTTTTGCTTATGGTTTCCTATTTTGCAAATATGGCAAAGTTTTCATTTTTATTGCTACCATCGCGTACTCCATATACCATTTTTCTATAAAATTGCCCATTCTGTTCATCATCGAAATGTAAATCCTGGTCCATGGTCGGGATATTCTATGCATCCAATTGAGCAAACTATTTATATAAGTTCATTATTAATTCATTTTGTAATCCCAAGTCATCCTTTGCACATACTCTATCATCTATATTGGCTTGTTCTCGGAACAGTTTCTACCCATGCAGGATATGAAAATATCTGGGTAAAAGATAAAAATCTTCTCACGGTTGGTTCTTTTTTTCATCATCTTCATCATAGATACTTTAATTGTAATTATGGAAATCCTGAAGTACCATTTGATCGTTGGTTCGGCACTTATCATGATGGAACGGAGGCTGCAACAAAGTCAATGAGAAATAAATCAGCAAATATGAAATAATAATGTCTTACGATAATGTTGTTGCTGCAATAATAAAAAAAGATAATTTATATTTTATTGCGCAACGTAATAGAAATAAGCACCTAGGTTTAAAATGGGAATTTCCTGGTGGAAAGGTGCATGCAAACGAGACATTTAAGGAAGCACTTATCAGGGAAATAAAGGAAGAATTAAATATTGAAGTAGATTTACATTCAAAGCTTACTGAAGAAAAATACAGAGATAATGAGATTAATATTATTTTACACTATTATATATGTTCAATAAAAAGTGGCATTATTAAACTCAACGAACATGAAAATTTTGCTTGGGTAGAAAGTAAAGATTTTAATAAATATGAATTTGCAGAAGGTGACGGCGACATTTTATCATTATTAAATTAAAATGAAAAATATTGTTGATACTAAATTGCATCCAATAAGTACTTCAATTGATTATATAAACGATTGTAAGAAAAAATTAGAAAGTAATTCGATTTTAAAATTAGATAACTTCTTATTGCCAAATATTCTACAAGATATTCAAAATGAAGCAAACTTGCTCCATACAAAAGCATATTATTGCTCTCAAAAGCATACAATCTTGTTAAATAAAAAGAGTGACAGTTTTGAAGTAAATGATCCTTGCAATATCGAACTAAAAAGCGATAAGGGTTGTGTACCACATGATTTGATACCCAAGAAGTCAGAGCTAAGAAAACTTTATGAATCTACTGAATTCGTTAGATTTATAGAAAATGTTTTGGGAATTAATAAAATTTATCCATACAAAGACACTCTTTCGTCAATTAACTATAATTATTATGAAAAAGGTCAAGAATTAGGATGGCATTTTGATAACGCATCATTCGCAGTAACTTTGATGATCCAATCTTCTGATTCAGGAGGAGTTTTTCAATATGTAAGCAAAGGTAGGGATTTTGATAGAAATATTGTCGATAAAGATTTAATCAGTTCTATCTTTAATGGAAGCTACCCTGTTAATAAATTATCAGCTAACCCAGGCACTTTAATTCTTTTTTATGGAAGAAATTATCTGCACCGCGTTACTCCTGTGACGTCAAAAAAATGCAGAATTCTTGTAACTTTAAACTATAACTTAGAAGAGGGAGTAGAACTCTCTGAAAACGCAAGACTTACATTTTTTGGAAGGCTAAAATAAAAAAACTTGTCTTTTTATTTTTTAGACATTAAAGGTTCTCTATTCCGCGGGGTGGAGCAGCCCGGTAGCTCGTCAGGCTCATAACCTGAAGGTCGTAGGTTCAAATCCTACCCCCGCAACCAATAAAGGTTTTTTAAGACTGAAACTGTTATAATTTATAAAATTATCCTTATAATATTATCAAGAATTTGTATATTATGAGAATCGTATTATTCATACAAACTATTAATAGGCTATTATTTGATTTAAAAATATGAAAAATAAAAAGTTTAATTTTGTTAATAAAAAACCCTTTTATGTATTCCACATACCAGATTTTTTAGAAAATGATCTTTATATGAGATTAAGTAAAGAATTCCCACAATTTGATGAAAATAAATTTAACAAACTAGGAGACGGTAAATTTTCATTTTACGCTAAAGGTGAGCATTATGAAAGCCTGTTAACCAAAAATCCTTCTATGCAAGAATTTCATAAAATTGTTTTTGATAAAAAATTTTTTTCATTTTTTTATAAGAGCCTATTTTCAAAAATTCTTTTCTCACAAAGAAATAATTTTATTCGTTTTTTTAAATACTTAAGACCTTCAGTAAGACATAATAAAGATAATTTTTTTGATTTTTTATTTTCTAAAATTAAAATCGAATTAACCTATTCATACATTAAGAATAATGGAGAAATAGTTCCTCATACTGACAATGTAAATAAATTTTTAAATTTAATGTTATATTTTCCTGATTTTGAGACAAATAATGATAATATTGAAAATTCAAAAAAAGAAGAACTTTATGGCACACAGTTTTGGTCTTCAAAAGAAAAGTTTACAGCAAGCGAGCAAAGTATTGATGATTATAATAGTAGCAATAAAAGTGTATTTAGGAATAGGAATCAAAAATTGTATAGGACACCGTTTGTTGGAAATAGATTATACGGATTTATAAGAAATGATTACTCTTGGCATTCAGTAGAACCAATCAATATTTCTAGTAATTACATAAGAAAATCAATTAATATCAAATTTATATACGTAAATTAGGGAAACAAAGACCGTGTCAGATAGTATTGGCTATGCTGCTTAGTTCCGGATTCTAGCTGAGATGGAGTTTGATATGTGAATCATTGTTAATAAATCAAGATTCTTGGGGAAAAATAATAATTTATTAAGGTTTGACAACGTTTTTCTTAACTAGTATAGCAACCTTTCCTTTTAAATAGGTATATTTCATTTAAATAGGTACGTTTCTTGCAAATTATATAATTATAATTGGCATGAGATAGTTTGCTCTTTGATAAGTAAATAAGAATATTAAAGAGATACGCAGGCAACAATTCGTAACTAATTTTCGGTCGTTTTGTGGAACGCGTATCTTAATTTTAAGATACAACTACTTGATAAAAGTAGTTGTTCCGCTTTTAACGGTCGTTCTGTAAATTCATAGGTTAATAACCTAGTTTTACATAACTTAAGAGTTTGATCATGGCTCAGAACGAACGCTGGCG
>CEUY01202548.1_pt1 | contig 21154 bp, 21 predicted proteins | sample 361481 | NCBI WGS metagenome assembly CEUY01 (sample SAMEA2622737, study PRJEB7988) | marine metagenome | isolation source: saline water (ENVO:00002010), including | reverse complement strand
TGTTTCACGTGAAACACATCAACAGCCTATCAAATAATGTCAGCAGATAAAAAATATATGCTTTTAGGCTTTATTATGCTATTTGCCAATGCAAAACCGCGAAAATATTTCTCCTAACAAATCGTCTGCGCTGAATTCTCCAGTAATCGATAACAACCTCTGATGGGCAAGCCTCATTTCCTCAGCGAGCAGTTCTGCCTTAATTTCTTTTTTGGTTATATTATAAGCCTCCTGCAAATGTTCTTTTGTTTGAGCAAGGGCCTTCAAGTGACGGTGGCGAGCCATAAATATGCCCTCGCTAGCAGAGCGATTTGAACTCCAGCCAACGGTCTCAAGTAATTCTTGTCTAAGTTGATCTACGCCTGCTCCAGTTTTTGCAGAAAGATAAATCTCTCTTTTTTCTTTGTTATCGCAGGCCTGTGGGGGAGTTTTTAGTAGGTCTATTTTATTATTTATATGAATTAAAGGTATTTCTCCCGGAAGCTTCTCTAATATCTGCTGATCTTCTTTGGTAATGCCTAAACGACAATCCGTCAACAACAGTACTAGCCCCCCTTTTTCAATTGCTGCCCACGCACGAGCAATGCCTATCTGCTCTATCTCATCACCTGTTTCTCTTAATCCGGCAGTATCTATTAAATGAATTGGCACGCCTTCAATTTGAATTGTCTCCCGTATAGTATCTCGGGTTGTTCCTGGAATGGCTGTAACAATAGCTACCTCTTCTTTTGCCAATTTGTTCATTAAGCTAGATTTTCCCACATTGGGCTGACCCACTAACACCACATTAACTCCTTCACGAAGCAAGCTTCCTTGCTGTGCTGCGGCAATTATATTCTCAAGATTTAATTTGATATTTTTTATCTGTCCATAAATATCGGCATGCTTCAGAAAACAGGTTTCTTCTTCTGGAAAATCTAATGTGGCCTCTATAAGCATACGCAAGTCAATGATTTTCTGTGCTAGCACAGAAATAGTAGTGGAAAAATCTCCTTGCAATGAGCGCATAGCACAACGCGCCGCTTCTTTTGTGCTTGCATTTATAATATCTGCTACGCTTTCTGCCTGAGCCAAGTCAAGCTTATTATTAAGAAAGGCGCGCAAAGTAAACTCTCCTGGCTCAGCTATCCTTGCCCCTAAAGAAAGACAACGAGATAACAACATATCCATTACAGCTGGCCCGCCGTGACCCTGCAGCTCTAACACATCCTCGCCTGTATAGGAAGATGGGGCAGGATAAAAAATAACTATACCCTGATCTATAATTAAACCGTTATTATCCTTAAAATTACTTAAACTAGCATGACGACTCTTTGGGAAAAACCCCAATATCCCCTGAATTATTTTATGAAGTCCTTTTCCAGAAACGCGCACTACTCCAACTCCACCCTTTCCCAATGGAGTAGCAATAGCAGCAATAATGTCGGTATTTCCCATGAAGATAAATTGAGTTAAATCTCAATCATAAACACCGTTATGTTACTTGACTCATTTTTTCTTATTAGCAGGAACGGCAGGTGATGGAGCATACATACGTGTAATTTGCCATTGTTGAGCTATAGAAAGCGTATTATTTACTAGAGAATACAGTACAAGTCCAGCAGGAAAAAAGAAGAAAAATACACTAAAAACTAATGGCATGATCTGCATTACCTTTTGCTGAATCGGATCAGTTGCCGCTGGGTTCAGCTTAGTTTGAATATACATAGAAATGCCCATAATCACCGGTAATACATAATAAGGATCTGGCATAGATAAATCTTGTATCCACAAAGCAAACGGCGCATACCGCAGCTCTACACTGGCTAACAAAACCCAATAAAGTGAAATAAATATTGGGATTTGAACTAATATAGGCAAACATCCTCCCATGGGATTAATTTTCTCAGTTTTATAAAATTCCATCATTGCTTGATTCATTACTTGCTTGTCTTTACCCTTATGCTGTTCTCGCAATTTTTGTAGCCTAGGTGCAACAGCCTTTAATTTTGCCATTGATCGATAACCCGCTGCAGACAATGGGAAAAAGATTAACTTAACCAGCATTGTCAAAAGAATAATGGCAACTCCCCAATTTCCAGTCCAAGAATGAAAGTAAGATAGCAACCAAAATAACGGTGCCCCAATCACAGTAAGCCAACCATAATCAACCACTAAATCAAGACCTGGTGATAATGCAGCTAATTTGCTTTGTTCCTGCGGGCCAACATAGAATGGAACCTCTACTTTACCAATCTCACCCGGCTGAATGGTCCCTGCTGGCACAATAACACCTGCAGAATATTTATATCCCCCATGATGTTTAGCGAAATTTTCTCTCAAAACACCAGCATCAGGAAGCCAAGCTGTAAGAAAATAGTGCTCTTGCATAGCTATCCAGCCATTATCAGTATTTTTAGGATAAGCAGCTATTCCTTCAGCTAAATCTTCAAATTTTATTTTTTGAAATTTTTCTGCCTCCGTATAAACAGTCGGGCCACTATATTGCGGAATTATAAACATCGAAGATTCTACAGGAACGATATCACGCAGTACCTGGAAATAAGAAAAAGGTTGAAGTGCTTTACTTCCTTGATTTTCAATTTCGAATTTAACATCAATAACATAGCTACCACGATGAAAGGTATAAATTTTAGTGGCTTTTATTCCTGCAGCTTCTGGAGCAAAAAGGCGTATCTCGATCTTATCTTCACCAGGACTTAGCGTATAATTTTCAGATTCTGCCGTATAATGAGTTTTATGTGTGGGCAGATCTTCTCCAATTAGGCCCGACTGAGCAACATTAACCCGAGGAAACTTACTTTGTAACAAAGAAAACGGTATGCTTTTGTCTTCTCGGGACGGATGGTTTAATAAATCCAAATTTCGTATGTCCCCACCTGCTGTATCTATTACAGCTACAACCATATCAGTTTTAACTACAATTTTTGTTCCAGATTCTAATCCAGTAGATGCAGTCGCTGATGCATTGCTCTTGCCTGAGCTAGCGCTATTAATTTGCTGAGAAGAAATAAGTTTTTTTCCTGGAATTGGAGCGCTATCTTGAGCTTGATCGCCTTTTCCAATACCTTGCTGCGCCAAATTTTTTGCTGTTTTGGAACCTTGTTGTACCGCACCTTGTTCTGCCGTATTTTGTTGTGCTGCCCGCCATTCTTCCCACAGGAATAATCCTGATGTGAAAAAAATCATAATAAGAACAAGTTTTTTTATATCCATCTTTATTTATTATCTTGTTTTAAAAAATATACTACAAATTATAAATATTCTTTAAATTTCAAAAACTAAGGAACCGGATCATGTCCGCCTCTAGTCCAGGGGTTACAACGAAGAATTCTCCACACACTCAACCACATTCCTTTCCAAATCCCATGCCTAACAAATGCCTCTATAGCGTAGTGAGAACAGGAAGGGCTAAACCTACACGAGCCCCAAAAAAAAGAACTCAAAAAATACTGATAAAACTTAATAAAACCAATAATTATCCGCAACATCTTTGTAATTTAATTAGTAGTGCCTTATATTCCTCTTTTATTTTAGATAAATCTGTCCTAGTAACTGGACGTCTCAAACGAACAACCAAATCCAGCCCCATAGAATTTTTTTGTTGCTCACAAAATATGATTCGCAATACTCGCTTAACTTGATTACGCTTAACTGATAATCTCTCAATTTTAACAGGAACAATCAACCCTAACCTTGAATGGGATTGATTATTAGGCTTTACGAAGACTTGCAGAAAATTACTATTTTCTACACACCTAAACTGAATCACCGAGGAAAATTCTTTGGCTTTATGCAGTTTATAGGCTTTTGGTAACAAAATAATTTAACTTTTCTTTTGTCATAGGCCCCTTAAAACTTGACTCTATACTGCTAAACGCACGCGCCCCTTAGCACGACGAGCTTTAATAATTGCAGCACCATTACTAGTTTTCATCCTGGCTCTGAACCCATGTGTTCGCTTCCTTTTTATTACTGAAGGCTGGTAAGTACGTTTCATCTATTTTCCTTCCTTTAAACCAAATACTTATCTTTAAGATCTTAACTCCCATTAAAAAAGCAAGACCTCAAATAAAATGATTTATCTCTAAATAAACCCTGTATTACAACCTTTTACAGGGGACAATGTCAACTTATATTTATGCTGAATAATTTAATTAACAAATCTTTCCATATGAGCTATATAAATAAAATTCTAGCAGAAACAATTTTAATCTTTATTTTTTTCTCTTTATTTCAATAGTTTAACTCCTAACATCAAATCTGTACATATTATTTGTCTAATTTAACAATTAAAAGAAAAATTTTTGCCGATTTATATAAAACCTTATCCTGTGGATAAGTCAAGAGAAAGGCGCTAAAATAGATAAATTTTTGACAATCCTCGTTTCTGAAAATACCTCAAAATCATGTCAACAACAGATATTTTTTGGCTTACATGTATTAAACATTTTAAACAGGAGTTAAGTGGCCAACAATTTAATACTTGGATTAAACCTCTACAACTTAAATTAACCAAAACAAATGATGAGCTTTTACTTATTGCCCCAAATCGCTTTGTTTTACAATGGGTCAAAGATAATTTTTTGCCTCATATTAAAGAAATGGCAGAACATCATTTTTCAAAAAAAATTAATTTTCAATTAAAAATTAATGAGCAAATATCAACACAAGAATCAAGAATCAATAAAAAAGAAACAGTTTCATCTCCAACATTAATAACAAAAAGTCCCATTTCTGTTACTAATAGACACTCTACAAAAGAAAATAAAAGTCGACTTAACCCCTTCTTTACTTTTAATACTTTTGTAAATGGAAAAGCAAATCAATTAGCTCGCGCTGGCGCCATACAAGTAGCAGAACGACCTGGGAGCGCATATAACCCATTATTTATATATGGTGGTGTAGGACTAGGAAAAACACATTTAATACAAGCAATTGGTAATTTTGTTCTTACAACAAATAAACAAGCAAAAGTTAGATATATACATGCTGAAAAATATGTATCCGATGTTGTACGGGCCTATCAACATAAAGCTTTTGATGAGTTTAAAAAATATTATCATTCATTAGATTTATTATTAATAGATGATATTCAATTTTTTGGAGGTAAAAATCGAACACAAGAAGAGTTTTTTTATGCATTTAATGCGCTTATCGAGTCACATAAACAAGTAATTATTACTTGTGACTCCTATCCAAAAGAGATATCCGGAGTAGAAGAACGATTAATCTCCCGTTTTGGATGGGGTTTAACTGTCGCTGTTGAGCCACCCGAATTAGAAATGCGAGTTGCTATTTTATTAAAAAAAGCATTAATGGAAAAAATTGTTTTAGATCAAAATGTTGCTTTTTTTATTGCAAAGCATATTCGTTCAAATGTACGAGAACTAGAAGGTGCATTAAAACGAGTCTTAGCATATTCTCGATTTACTGAACACCCACTAACATTAGATCTTGCACGAGAAGCACTAAAAGATTTATTAACCGTACAAAACAGACAAATCTCAATTGAAAACATACAAAAAACTGTTGCGGATTATTATAAAATAAAAGTTGCTGAAATGTATTCAAAAAAACGATCGCGAATTGTTGCCAGACCACGACAAATGGCAATGGCATTAGCTAAAGAATTAACCCCATTAAGTTTGCCAGATATTGGAGAGGCTTTTGGTGGAAGAGATCATACAACAGTTTTACATGGTTATCGAAAAATTGCTGAACTTCGCTCCTCTGATACAACTACAAACCGTGATTTTAATACATTATTACATATTTTACGTGGCTGAAATTACTGAATATACTGGATCAAATGGGGATAAATAATTTTTTTAATAATTATTAAAATCTATTAACACTTAATTCACATTAAATACATAATTTATACAATGCTATTTTTTTTTTAATACGATAATAACATTTAATTATTTTTTTTATACATGACTTTTTAAAAGCTTATTATTAATTATTAAGGTTTAAATAAATGATACTAATACAAAGTAATAAAGAATCTTTACTAAACCCACTACAAACAATAACTGGTATTGTTGAACGTCGTCATACTTTACCAATACTTTCAAATATATTAATTGAGAAAAAAAATAAAAAGATATTATGTATTGCAACAGACTTAGAAATTCAAATAACAACTACAATTGAAGATAATTCAAATATTAAAGAACAAACAAGTTCAGTAACAGTGGGGGCAAAAAAAATTCAAGATATACTAAGAGCCTTACCTGATAAAACTAATATTACACTAGAATATAAAGAAGACAGATTGCTTATAAAAGGAGGAAAAAGCAAATTTAATTTGCAAACACTTCCGGCAAAAGATTTTCCAAAATTACCAGCAGATACAGAGATATTAGATAAAGTTATAGTACAAGAAGGAGAATTAAAGCGCCTTTTAGAACTTGTGCAATATGCAATGGCACAACAAGATATTAGATATTATTTAAATGGAATATTTTTAGTAAAAGAAGAAGGTCAATTAAAGGTAGTGGCGACAGATGGACATAGATTAGGATTTGCTCTCTTATTACTTAAAGAAAAACAAGAAAAACAAGAAATTATTCTTCCTAGAAAAACCGTAATAGAATTAACAAAACAATTAAAAGAAAATGAAAACCCAGTAATAATAGAAATTTTAAAAAACCAAATAAGATTTACTTTTGCAAATATAGTTTTAATATCAAAACTAGTAGATGGAAAATTTCCAGATTACAACAAAGTAATTCCTTCCGGATATAAAAAACATATTAAAGTAAATAGAATTTTATTTTTACAGACTTTACAAAGAGCATCTATTTTATCTAATGAGAAATTTCGTGGTGCCCGTTTAATTTTAACAGAAGGCGTTTTACGTATTATTTGTACTAATAATGAACAAGAAGAGGCACAAGAAGAATTAGAAGTAAACTATAGCGGAGAAGCTTTAGATATTGGATTTAATATATCTTATTTGTTAGATGTTTTAAATAATCTAAATTGTGAAACAATACAATGTTCTTTTGGCGATTCAAATAGTAGCGCTTTAATAACAATTCCAGAAAACAATGATTTTAAGTATGTAGTAATGCCAATGCGAATATAAAATTTTTAAACTCCCAATAAAAATCAAAAGAAAATCTATTATGAGTGAAAAAGCCAATATAAAAACTTTAAAAAACAAAACTGACAAAAATTATGGATCAGATAATATAAAAATCCTAAAAGGATTAGATCCTGTTCGAAAACGCCCAGGAATGTATATAGGAGATACTAGTGATGGAACAGGTTTGCATCACATGGTTTTTGAAGTATTAGATAATGCTATTGATGAAGCACTTGCGGGAGAATGTAATGAAATTGGAGTAATTATTCACCCTGATAATTCTGTAAGTATTCAAGATAATGGTAGAGGAATTCCTATAGGTATTAAACAAGATGATGAATTTAAGAGGTCGGCAGCAGAAATAGTTATGACAGAATTACATGCAGGTGGGAAATTTGATGATAACTCATATAAAGTATCTGGTGGGTTACATGGCGTAGGAGTTTCAGTAGTAAATGCTTTATCTGAATGGCTTCGTCTTACAGTACGTCGGGATGGGCAGAAATATCAAATGGAATTTAGTTTGGGGGCACCAACTACTAAATTAATGAAAGGTGGAGCAACAAAACGAAGAGGGACAGAGGTACATTTTCTTGCCAGTAAAGAGATTTTTGGAAATATTGAGTATCACTATGATATTTTTGCAAAGCGGTTACGCGAGCTTTCTTTTCTTAATAACGGAGTTAAGATAAATTTAATTGATCAACGAAGTGGAAAAGATGAAAGTTTTGCTTTTGTTGGTGGAGTTAAAAGTTTTGTAGAGTATATTAATCGTTCAAAATCTACATTACATGCTAATCTTTTTTATGCTACGGGAAAAAGAGATGATATAGAAATAGAGGTTTCTTTACAGTGGAATGATGGTTACGCTGAGCAGGTTTTGTGTTTTACAAATAATATTCCCCAGAAAGATGGGGGCACTCATTTAACTGGGTTGCGTGCTGCGTTAACAAGGACTTTAAATAGTTATATTGATAAAAATAACCTAGTAAAGAAATCAAAGGTTGAAACAACTGGCGATGATATGAGGGAAGGGTTAAGTTGTGTTTTATCGGTAAAATTATTTGAGCCTAAATTTTCTTCTCAAACAAAAGAAAAGTTGGTCTCAGCTGAAGTTCGTCCTGTAGTAGAAGAGGTCGTGGCCCAAAAACTTTCTGAATTTTTATTAGAGCATCCAGCTGATGCTAAAATAATTTGTAGTAAAATTATTGATGCGGCAAGAGCTCGTGAAGCTGCTAGAAAAGCTCGTGAATTAACAAGACGGAAAGGCGTATTAGATGGAATGGGTCTTCCTGGAAAGCTTGCTGATTGTCAAGAAAAAGATCCTGCGTTATCTGAGTTATATCTTGTGGAGGGAGATTCTGCTGGAGGGTCTGCAAAACAAGGGCGGGATCGTAAATTTCAAGCAATTTTGCCATTGAAAGGAAAAATTTTAAATGTAGAAAAAGCTCGTTTTGATAAATTAATAGTATCACAGGAAATTATTTCACTTATTACGGCACTTGGTACAGGAATTAAAGACGAGTTTAATTTAGATAAGTTACGATATCATCGTATTATTATAATGACTGATGCTGATGTGGATGGGGCACATATTAGAACTTTATTACTTACTTTTTTTTATAGACACATGAAAGAACTTGTTGAGAGCGGTTATATTTATATTGCTCAACCACCTTTATATAAAATTAAGCAGGGAAAAAAAGAACGTTACGTAAAGGATGACCATGAACTTAAGCAGTATCAGCTAAAGCAGGCATTAGCAGAGGCAGAATTATATACACATAAAGACAGACCGCCAATTACAGGAGAGAGCTTAACAAAGATAGCCACCCAGTATTTACTTGCTGAAGCTGTTATTAATCGTATGAGTCGGATTATTGATAGAGAAGCAATGTATGCTTTGTTTTATTATTCTGATATAAATTTAAGTAATAAAGATTCTGCTATGAAGGGGGCTGCAAAATTAATATCTTATGTTAATGAGGCAGATATTTCTGCAGAGTATGATTCTGAGAATGAAAATTATCGATTAAAGATAACTCGTATGTATCATGGAAATAAGCAGATCAGCTATTTAGATCAAGAGTTTTTACATAGTGGAGATTTTGTTCATATAAAAAAAGCTGCAAAAATACTTGAGGGATTATTGGGCCCAAACGCTTACGTTAAACGAGGTGAGAAGACACATTTTGTAGGGGAATTTAAACAGGCGTTAGATTGGTTGTTGCTAGAAGTAAGCAAGGATTTTAGTACTCAACGTTATAAAGGGTTAGGCGAAATGAACCCAAAACAATTATGGGAAACAACTATGAACCCTAAAAACCGCAGATTATTAAGGGCGCAGATAGAAGATGGTGTTGCAGCTGATAATATTTTTTCTACTTTAATGGGGGATGTAGTAGAGCCGCGACGGGAATTTATAGAAAATAATGCGTTACGAGTTAGAAATTTAGATGTTTAGATATTAATTATTAATGGTGTTAAATAAAATTCTATGTGGTAGTTGAGCTGTTTTCTCTTTGTTTTATTGTAAGCGCATGATTGCCGATTTTCATTAATACTTCCCAGGCAGGTCCAGGAAACTTATGGAGTTTTACCATAACGTCTTCAAGTGCATTAAGGAACCAGTCAACATCAGAGTCTTTGATATTAAGTGGAGGTAAAATTTTAACAATTGGTACTGCGTGACCAGCAACTTGTGTAAGAATATGATGATCATCTAATAGTGGGATAACAACGGCTTGGGCAAATAGATTTTCATCAATTTTATTGACCATCGCCCAGGCTGCTTTTAATGAAATCGAATCAGGCTTTCCAAATTCAATGCCAATCATCATTCCTCGTTGACGAACACCCTTTAAAAATTCAAAACGAGGTACCATTTTCTCAATGCCCTTTCGAAATCGTTCGCCAGTTTCATTACTACGTGCAAGAAGGTTTTCATCATCTAAAACAGTAAGTGCAGATAGTCCTGCAGCCATTGCAAGATTTCCCATCCCAAAAGTACATGCATGAACAATAGCGCGATCCATTGAATCATAGACGCTGTTATAAATTTCGCGTCTAGTGATGGTTGCTCCTAGCGGGACGTATCCTCCTGAAAGAGCCTTAGAAAGGCAAATGATATCTGGATGTAGGCCTTCAATCCATTGGCAAGCTAAAAACTGACCAGAACGCCCCATTCCAGACTGAATTTCATCACAAATCATAAGTGTTTTATACTTACGGCAAAGATTTTGTGCCGACAAGAGATATTCGTTGCTAAGAATATTAACCCCTTTTCCCTGAATTGGTTCAAAAACAAAACAAGCAACATCACCTTTTGAAAGCCGTGCTTCTAGAGCATCAAGATCGCCTGGCTCTACTGCAAAATTTCCAGAAAGTAATGGCTCAAAACCTCTTCGGAAGCTTGCTTCACCATTTAATGATAAAGCCCCAGTAGTTAAGCCATGAAAAGCTTTTGTAAGATGTACGGAACAAGAGCGACCAGTAGAGGCGCGAGCAAATTTTATTGCAGCTTCTATAGCTTCTGTTCCAGAATTACAGAAATAAACTGTATCAAGGTTTCCAGGTGTGCGTTTTGTAAGTTCGCGAGCAAGAACTGCTGCAAGTGGCGGGGCATCAAAGCCAACCCATCCCGGAAAATCAGAATCTAGGACTTGCTGCAGAGCGTTACGAATTGTTGGGTGTCTGCGACCAACGTTAAATACGCCCCAATTGGCTAAAAAATCAAGATAACGCGTGCCAGATTTGTCCCACAAATAGGAACCTTCACCACGAACCCAAGAGCGATTAAACCCAATTAAACGGAGTACTTTAGTAAAAACAGGATTTATATGTTTTTCAAAAATATCAAAATTTTTACCCTGAGTTTCATTAAGGATTTCTTGAATATTTATTGGCATATACTAGAATTATATAAACAATTAAGAGAGTTTTTTGATTTAAAAGCCACAAGTAAATTATGCAGCACCAATGTTAACCAGACAGGCAGACAATTGCAACGTGAGAATTCTTTTGAAATAATGAAATAGTGGATTTTAGAATCTATCAACGATATTTGATTGATAATGTTAAAATCTTTAAATTAATAATTATACAATGGTGATATTGATATGTTTTCATCAAAGCAAACTATTCAAAGTATTGATCCTAGTGTATGGCAAGCAATTAAGGGAGAAATTGACCGGCAAGAGGATCATATTGAATTAATTGCATCAGAGAATTATGCTAGTCCGGCTATATTACAGGCACAGGGGTCTGTATTAACAAATAAATATGCTGAAGGGTATCCCGGTAAAAGATATTATGGCGGTTGTGAGCATGTAGACTTAGTTGAGCAATATGCGATAGATCGAGCAAAATCTTTATTTGCAGCAGAATATGTGAATGTACAACCACATTCTGGATCACAGGCAAATGCCGCTGTTTATTTGTCCGTATTAAGGCCTGGTGACACTATTTTAGGAATGTCGCTTGCTCATGGTGGGCATTTGACACATGGGGCATCGGTCAATTTTAGCGGTAAAATATTTAATTCTGTTTCCTATGGCCTTAATTCAAATACCGAAGAACTTGATTATTTTGAACTAGAGCGATTGGCGCATGAGCATAAGCCAAAAATGATTGTTGCAGGAGCATCTTCGTATTCTTTAGTAATAAACTGGAAAGCATTTCGTAAGATTGCGGATGATGTGGGCGCTTATTTATTTGTAGATATGGCTCATTATGCTGGTTTAATAGCCGCTGGATTCTATCCTAATCCGGTTGGAATTGCTGATTTTGTTACTAGTACTACGCATAAAACTTTACGTGGACCACGAGGCGGAATTATTATGGCAAAGCCAGAGCATGAGAAGGCTCTTAATTCTGCAATTTTTCCACAGATTCAAGGCGGCCCAATGATGCATGTAATTGCAGCTAAAGCTGTTGCTTTTAAGGAGGCAGCTAGCAAAGAATTCAGGAATTACCAAGAGCAGGTAATAGATAATGCCCGTGTAATGACAAAAGTATTGAAAGCACGTGGATTACGTATAGTTTCTGGGCGAACTGACTGCCACATGTTTTTGGTAGACCTTCAGGCAAAAAATCTTACTGGTAAGCAAGCAGAAGAGGCATTAGGTTTAGCAAATATTACTGTAAACAAAAATGCTATCCCTAATGATCCGCAAAAACCATTTGTTACGAGTGGTATTCGTATAGGGACTCCTGCAGTTACAACGCGTGGTTTTAAAGAAATAGAAATAGAGCATTTATCAAATTTGATTGCTGATGTATTAGATGCACCTACAAATAAAGATGTTTTATTGCAAGTAAGTAATGAAGCAAAAGCCATGTGTGAAAAATATCCGGTTTATAAATTTTAATTATGAAGTGTCCTTTCTGTAATATTGGTGATACAAGTGTAATCGATTCCCGTATTAGCGAAGAGGGAAATAGAGTGCGTCGTCGTCGTAGTTGTTTTAATTGTGACAAACGATTTACTACATATGAAACTATTGGGTTACGGTTACCGCAGGTAATAAAACAGGGAGGGACGCGATCAGAGTTTAGTCGAGATAAATTACTTATAGGGTTCATGCGGGCATTACATAAACGCCCTGTGCCGACTGAAAATGTAGATGAGGCAATTGATAGAATTGTACAAACACTTTTGAATTTAGGGGAGAGGGAAGTACCATCGCGTATGGTAGGCGAAATGGTAATGCAGGAACTGTATAAACTAGACAAAGTAGCGTACATTCGTTTTGCTTCTGTTTATAGAAGCTTTCAAGATATAGATGATTTTCATGACGCAATTAAAGAAGTACAAAGCCCACGCTCTAAAAAATAAAATTATGTTTTCCTCTGATGACCATGTTTACATGTCTCAGGCATTACAACTTGCTAAAAAAGGGTTGTATAGTACGAGCCCAAATCCCCGTGTAGGTTGTGTAATTGTTCGAGATAATAAAGTGGTTGGAAGTGGTTGGCATACTTATGCTGGACAGCCTCATGCAGAAATTAATGCATTAAATCAAGCTAAAGGAATGGCACAAGGCGCGACAGTATATCTTACAATGGAGCCCTGCGCCCATTATGGGCGAACTCCACCATGTGTTAAAACTTTAGTTTTAGCTAAGGTTACTAAAGTAATAATTGCAATGTTAGATCCGAATCCTTTGGTTGCTGGAAAAGGGGTTTCATTTTTAGAGCAATCTAAAATTAATGTGTTGGTTGGTTTAATGGAAGAGAAGGCCAAGGATCTTAACATTGGCTTTGTTTGTAGAATGACGAATAATCGTCCTTGGGTACGAATGAAGATTGCTGCAAGCCTTGATGGTAGAACAGCGTTAAATAATGGTGTTAGCCAGTGGATTACTGGAGAAGCGGCAAGACACGATAGCCATAGATTTCGTGCTCGTTCTTGCGGGATTCTAACAGGAATTAATACCGTTCTTGCAGATGACCCAAAATTATCTGTACGTTATATTGAGACAATTAGGCAGCCATTACGGATAATAGTAGATAATCGATTGGAAATTCCTGTAACGGCAAGAATTTTTAGGGGTGAAAATGAATTAATTTTTACTATAAATGATGATAAAAAGAAAATAGCTAATTTAAAGAAAATAGGGGCGCATCCAATTATATTGCCAGATATAGAGGGGAGAGTTGAGCTTGCAAGGGTTTTTCATATACTTGCAAACTATGAAATTAATGAGTTGTTAGTTGAGGCTGGGAGCAAATTAAATGGTGCTCTTATTAAGGCGGGGTTAATAGATGAATTGATAATATATTTTGCTCCAAACTTAATAGGCAGCTCAGGGCTAGGCATGTTGAAGTTGCCAGAGTTATCTAATCTATCGGAAAAAAATAGTCTTAAAATTCAGGATTTGCGCATGGTTGGAGAGGATATTCGAATTATGGCTAGAGTTGTATAGTAGGATAGCAAGATAATAAAAAAACTTATTGTTTAATAGGGCTCTTATTAAGTTTTCGTTGTAATGTACGGCGGTGCATTTTAAGTTTTTTTGCGGTTGCTGAAACGTTGCCATTATTTTCAACCAAGGTTCGTTGAATATATTCCCACTCAACCTCCCCTACGGATAGAGTATCTTTGCTAATTTGAGTAGAATTATCACCATCAATACGGCTAAAAGCGGCTACAATTTCATCAGCATCAACAGGTTTTGCAAGGTAATGTATAGCGCCAAGTTTAATTGCCTCTATGGCCGTAGCTATGCTCGCATAGCCAGTTAGCATGACAATGCGCGTGCCAATATCCCTTTTTGTTAATTCTTCAACTAAAACCAAACCAGATTGGCCCGGTAATTTTAGGTCAATAATTGCGTACTCAGGTGAAAATTCCTCTGTATATTCTAATGCTTGGGTAACAGAGTGCGCACAAATAACAGCAAATCCACGTTTCGTCAGCGCTCTTTTAAGCACATCACAGAAAACCTGATCATCATCCACAAGCAATAAATTTGGACTGTCGCTATTTAAATCATCCTCAAAGTCTTTAAGTTTTATCATGTTGTAGTCCTATTAGAGGCAATATAACTTGAGTGCAGGCGCCGCCGTTTTCACGATTAGTTAAGCGTATTTTTCCTCCATATCGTTCAATATTTGCATTTGCTAGGAATAATCCAATTCCAAAACCATGCTCTTTTTTGCTAGCAAAGAAATTTTGTCCGGCCTGGTGTAAATCTTCATCACTGAGCCCTTTGCCAGAATCAAGAATTTCTAGATATAACTCATTTTTGTTCCAGTTGCTATTGATCTCAATATCTTCTATTGAAGCATCCGCAGCATTATTTAGTAGGTTTAAGATAGACTGGCCTAGTGGTTGTGTATTTATTATTTGAGGGGAAGGAAAAAAACCATTACATGTATATGTAAATTTAACAGTGGGTCGCATCAATTTCCATTTATCAAATAGTTCTTGTAGGAATAAATCAACAGTTTGGCCACTGGCATCTTCAATACGAGATTGGCCTGCATCGGCAAGTAACTGGGTTAATGTATGCTTACACTGAATAATTTGATCTCGTAAAATACGCACACTTTTTTGAAGCTCTGGATTTTCAGTGTGCTCATTTTGTATTTCTTTGCTTACAACAGCCATAGTTGCTAATGGCGTTCCAAGCTCGTGTGCTGCTCCAGCAGCCATGGTTCCTAATGCAATAAGCTGCTCTCCTCGTAAAGCTTGTTCACGAGCTTGTGACAGCGCCTTGTCACGTTCCCGTATAGATGACCCCATTTTAACTACAAACCAAGCAATTAATACGGTGCTTAAAACAAATGCTAACCACATACCTGATACATGTAAATTAAATTCACTCATATGTTCATTATGATTATGTGGTAATGGGATATGATAAAATAATAACAAAGAATAACAACCAATAGTTATGGTTGCCATTACCCATGTATATGTCCATGGCAAAGCCGCAGCAGTAATTGTCAGGGGTAATAAATAAAGGGAAATAAATGGGTTGGTTGATCCGCCAGTAAAAAATAATAAGATAGTTAAAGCAGCAACATCAATTAAGATTTGAAGAAAAATTTCTTTATCTGATACTGGCCAGTTTCGACGTAAACGGACCCAAGTTATAAAATTTAATATAGCAAGAGAAACTACCACCATAGTTATTTCTGTCCAGAGCAAAGGTATTTCAAGTATTAAATATATCGCAGTAAAAGTTAAGCACCCGACAGCAAGAGTTATGCACCGGAGAAAAAATAGGCGGTTTAAATTTTTGTTTAAAGCTGTTTGACTAAAATTACTGAACATTTCAATTGTTCATCATAGATTTATAGCAACCGTTTCTGTTTATTAAAACAATAGCCTATATTGTATTTTCTAGCTATATGGCAAATTGTCACAGATTTATGATATATAAAGTTAAGTCAATCTATGAATTCTACTCTAGATTAGGAGTCCTTCATGATATCCTCATGAAAATAATAAGATGACATTAACATATATAAGGCTACGAATAAGAAAAATACTTTTTGTTTGGGTTGATATTTAAATATTTTATTAAACTTATCATCAAATAACATAAAAGCACAAATACAGAAAGCAAAAGGGAAGGAATGTTTACAGGAATTATTGAAGCAGTTGGTAAGATAAAGAAGGTTATGCCCATAGAGGGCGGTGTATTTATAGAAGTTATAGCAGGCGGGCTAGATTTAAGTGATGTGGGTGTTGGCGATAGCATTGCAACTAACGGAGTGTGCCTTACAATAATAGCTTTAGCAGGAAACGTAATTAGCATGCAGGTATCACGGGAAACTCTAAATTGTACCCAGAGTTTAGATATACAGGGTGAAGGGGTTAATTTGGAGAAAGCCATGCAATTATCAGATAGAGTAAATGGGCATCTAGTAAGTGGCCATGTAGATGGGGTAGGAAAAATAATAAAACTAGAATCTGCGGGAGAAAATTATATATTAACTATTAAGCCTCCAGATTCTCTAATGAGGTATATTGTTAAAAAGGGGTCTATTGCCGTGAATGGTGTTAGTTTGACAGTAAATCTAATTACTAAAGATGGTGGGTTTATGGTTAATCTTATTCCTCATACTATAGAGGCGACTACATTTAAAGAACTAAAAGTAGGGATGGAAGTGAATTTAGAAATAGATATGTTTGCACGGTATGCTGAGCAGTTTTTAATTTTGGCTCCTATGAAATAGTCTCATATTTATTGTATCAACTATAGACTACTAGTTAAAAATATAACAATATGGTTATCAGTCCCATTAAAGATATTATCCATGATATTAAGAATGGAAGAATGGTAATTCTTGTCGATGAAGAAGATCGAGAGAATGAGGGAGATTTGTTATTAGCGGCAGATTTTGTTACACCAGAAACAATAAATTTTATGGCCACATATGGCCGTGGCCTTATTTGTTTGACATTAACGGAAGCACACTGTCAGCAGCTTAATTTGCCACTGATGGTATCTGCATCAACTAACCGTGCACCTTTAGGAACTAATTTTACGCTTTCTATTGAAGCTGCAGCTGGAGTTTCAACTGGTATTTCAGCAGCTGATCGTGCTCATACTATAAAGGTGGCAGCAAATCCGAATGCAGGGCCAGAGGATATTGTTCAGCCAGGACATATTTTTCCTTTGATGGCGCAAAAAGGTGGGGTGCTTTCACGCGCAGGCCATACTGAAGCAGGATGTGATTTGGCAAGCTTAGCTGGCCTTACACCAACATCAGTAATTTGTGAGATCCTTAAAGGTGACGGTAGTATGGCGAGATTGCCAGAGTTAATAGAGTTTGCAGCAAAACATCAGCTTAAAATTGGGGCAATTGCCGACCTTATTAATTATCGTAGTCGAACTGAAAGTCTTATACAGCGCATGGCAGAAAAGACTATTCAAACATCCCATGGCGAGTTCCATCTTGTTGTTTATCTTGATAAAACCCTAGATGTTACTCATCTCGCTTTGATTAAGGGTGATATTGCCCCTGATACAGAGACCTTAGTACGGGTGCATGAGCCGCTATCTGTAATTGATTTGTTAGATATAAACGATAAGACGCATTCTTGGAGCATTAATGATTCTTTTCGCGCAATTTCTAATGAAGGGCGCGGGGTGATTGTTTTACTACATAATAGGGAAGAGTCTATCAAATTAATTGAGCGTACCGTAAGGAGGAAAACTGGGCCTAGTGCTTTCACAAGAACTGATTTGCGTAACTATGGAATTGGCGCCCAGATATTAAAAGATTTAAAAGTAGGAAAGATGAGGCTATTAGCAGTCCCACGAAAAATGCCAAGTATGGCGGGTTTTGGTTTAAATGTTACAGGATACTTGAAACCTGAGAATATAGATCAAACCTAGGAAACATATTTTTTGTTTTCCAATTAATAATTTTTAGGGGAATATATGGGGCATTATGAGAGGATTCATGAGTTTGAATCAGATCTAAACTGTACAGAGTTGCGTATAGGTATTGTAATGAGTTGTTATAATATTGACGCTAGTAAGGGGCTACTTGAGAGCTGTACTAAAGAGCTTGAGAAAAATGGGGTGCCCTCAACAAATATTTTAATGGTAAAAGTTCCAGGCGCATTGGAAATTCCTTTGGCCCTACAAAAAATGGCACTAACTGATCAGTTTGATGCGTTAGTAGCATTGGGCGTAGTAATTCGTGGCAGCACTTATCATTTTGAGGTCGTATCTAAAGAATCTGCTAGTGGAATAACTGCTGTGCAGCTTGATACAGGTATTCCGGTGGCAAATGGTATTTTGACTACTGAAACTAATGAGCAGGCCATAGAAAGAATGAGTCAGAAAGGCACAGAAGCTGCAAGAGCAGCAATAGAAATGGTTTGTTTGCTCAGAAAGCTCGACGAAGAAATACAATGATAAGGAAGGTGGTATTAGTAGAGGAGAAAAATGGTCAGGAGAAAAAGCCGGGGCGTAAGGGGCGGCGGCGGCGTTCGAGAGAATTAGTTTTACAAGGGCTATATCAATGGTTTGTTGCTAAAGAAGCAATTCATATCATTATAGAGCAGTTACATGAAACAAAGACGTTTCTGAAGGCAGACCAGGAGTATTTTTCTGATTTGATGCAGGGGCTGTTAACAGACTTAACGGAGTTGGAGAAACATATTCAACCTTGTTTAGACCGTCCTTTTAAAGAGCTTAGTCCAATAGAAGCTTCTATTTTATTACTTAGCACTTATGAATTTATTAATTATTTAGGAACACCATATAAAGCAATTATTAATGAAGCAGTGGAGTTAGCTAAAACTTATGGCGGGACAGATGGGCATAAATATGTAAATGGTGTTTTAGATAAGCTAGCTAAAAAATTGCGTAAAGATGAGACAGCATTACCGATTCAGTGGCAGAAAAAGTCAATATAAAATATATAAAGACAAGTAGAGGCGAGTTTTATAAATATGAATCCGTCTTTTTATAACAGATAAATTAGGCATATTGTAAAAATTTCCAGCCTTTTACAGAAAGAAGAAATGGTTTCCGAAGCAGACATAATTAGTTTTTTTAAGCGATCTGACCCTAATGTTGTTTTGGGGCCTGGAGATGATTCGGCGCTGATTAAACCTAAAAGTGGAATGGAAATAGCGGTTTCTACGGACATGTTGGTGGCCGGCCAACACTTTTTTACAGAAACTGATCCCTTTAAATTAGGACATAAGGCTCTTGCTGTGAACCTGTCTGACATGGCAGCAATGGGCGCGAACCCGCGCTGGGCAACTATGGCGCTTGCATTACCAGAATCATTAGTTAAAAATGATCCAAAATGGATTCAAGAGTTTGCTAGAGGTTTTTTTGAGCTTGCAAATTCATATGAGGTTGCGCTTATTGGCGGAGATGTTACATGCGGCCCCCTTACTATTTCTATTCAAATTATTGGAGAGGTAATAATAGGGAAGGCTTTGCGTCGTAGTGGGGCTATTCCAGGAGATGACATCTGGATATCAGGTAAATTGGGTAATGCAGCTTTAGCAATCTTGCATGAGAAGAAAAAAATTAAACTTGAGCCTAATGAACTTATTGAATGCTTGAATTCTTTACTCATTCCTGTTGCACGAGTTGGCTTGGGGCAGAGATTGATTGGTTTGGCTAATAGTGCAATTGATATTTCAGATGGCTTATTAGCAGATTTAGGCCATATTTTGGAGCATTCAAATGTAGCTGCTACTGTGAACATTAGTAAGATAAATTGTTCAGGTGTCATAGAAAAATATCTTTCTCAGCAACATGTTGTTAGTTGTATGTTAGCGGGTGGAGACGACTATGAACTTTGTTTTACTGTGCCAAGAGAGCGGCGAAGTAAAGTTGATAAAATTTCACAAGAAATAGGAATTCCCTTAACTCGTATTGGAAAAATTAATAAGGGTGAAGGGTTAGTAGTTTTAGATCAAACAGAAAAACCAATTACCATGGAAAAAACAGGCTATGACCATTTCCCTTCCACCTGAGTCTCCAGTAACGGTTGAGCAGGAAGCACATTCTTTATTAGAGGCAAGATCAAAATCGGCACATATAAATCCTAGTTTGTCATTTATATTTCAGCACCCTGCCTTCTTGCTTGCTTTTGGTGGAGGATTTGGATTAAGTTTGGTAGCTCCCGGTACGATGGGAACTCTTGTTGCGTATCCTTTATTCGTATTATTAAATCAACATCTGGAACCGATGCAATTTCTGTTGGTTATAGGCGTGATGTTTAGTGTCGGTATTTGGGCATGTGGTTTGACAGGTAAAATTCTAAAAGCGCATGACCATGGTGGAATTGTATGGGATGAAATAGTTGCATTTTTACTTGTTTTATTTTTTACGCCAGATAATATCGTTTGGCAGGCATTTGCATTTTTGTTATTTCGTTTATTTGATATATATAAGCCTCAGCCAATACGTTACTATGATAAGAAATTAAGTAGCGGATTTGGTGTAATGTTTGATGATATGTTAGCGGCATTTTATACTTTGTTATGTTTGGCAGTATGGAAAGCATTTGTATTGTAGGAGTGAAGATTTGGTTGGAATTATTAATGCTATAGATGACGAAACATTATATAACCTTGCTAAACGAGTTGGTTTGGCTCTTACTCGGCAAGGGCTTGTACTTGTAACTGCGGAGTCTTGTACTGGTGGCTGGTTGGGGCAAATAGTTACTTCTATATCGGGAAGCTCAGCTTGGTACCAGAGTGGTTTTATAACTTATACTGCTAGCTCTAAACAGGAGATGCTAGGAATAAGTGCAAAAACAATTAAAGAATATGGTGAAGTTTCTGAGCAGACAGCGCAGGAAATGGCGCATGGTGCAGCTATTCGGAGTGGAGTACAGGTAGCAGTTTCTATTACTGGGATTGCTGGTCCTGGAGGTGGCACAATGAACAAGCCTGTTGGAATGGTATGTTTTGCTTGGGAGATAAAAGATAATCATACGCGGAGTGCAACGAGGCATTTTAGTGGAGATCGTAAAGCAGTTAGGCAGCAAGCGGTTGCTGTGGCCATGCAAGGTTTGATAGATTTGCTTCGTGACACAAATTACTCAGTAGCCTGATAAGTT
>CEUY01199395.1_pt1 | contig 21193 bp, 25 predicted proteins | sample 361481 | NCBI WGS metagenome assembly CEUY01 (sample SAMEA2622737, study PRJEB7988) | marine metagenome | isolation source: saline water (ENVO:00002010), including | reverse complement strand
CAGGAGTCCGCCGCGCCGGCAATTAGTTCTAATATGTTGGGAGACCAAATCTCCCGACAACAGCCTATTTCAGTCGACCTGAATGCGGACGCTGGACGCGATGACCTCTGCGTGATGCAGGCCATCAAGCCTTGCATTTGCTAGGTCATACGTCTTTTTGCCAGCTGTACTTTTTCACCAGAACCCCAACGATGGTGTCTAAAGTAAAACCGATGATACCGATAACGACAACCATCGCGGTAAGATGATCATAGGCCAGTGTTTCCCGCGCGTCCTTGATCGCGTACCCCAAGCCAGAACTCACCCCAAGCAACTCCGCGGGCACGAGCACCACCCAGGCAACACCCAACGCAAGGCGAATGCCGGTGAAGATATCAAAAGCAATCGCTGGAAATATGACCTGCGCGAGCATTTTGTGAAAGCTGGCGCCAAGGTTTTTGGAAACCTTGAACCAGGCTGGATCAACCTTTTTGAGTCCGGCTGCAGTGGCATAGATCACCGGCCATATGGCGGCTACGGCGATGAGGAAGATGATGGCCTGATCCCATTTAGGAAACACGAACACTACGATGGGCATCCACGATAGAGGACTCACCATCCGCAGCAGCTGGAACGGCTCGTTGGTCACCTGCTCGGTAATCTTGCTGAGACCAATTGCGATCCCGATTGGCACCCCAATCAGAATAGCAAGGAAAAGCCCAATTGCCAGCCGATAACCGCTTGCAATCACGTGCTCGGCGACGTAGCCCGACTCAACCAACCCTGGTACCGCCTTGAGTGTCGGAACGAGTCCAAACTTCACAAAACTGCTCGTCGCCGGGTTAATCTCGAGGAACCAACCGCCGATCGCCCAAAGGCCGATAAGAATCGCAAAACCAATAACCGGGAAAGCGATCCGGTCAATCAGCCAGGTCTTAGCGAAACCTTCAGATTCTTGGGCCTTGTCGATCATGGCATCTTCTGGATGAGATCAGTTGCGGTGCCAACTGAAGCGCTTAATAAGGGCCAAACAGATACCGTCCATCAAAAATCCGATGATGCCGATCGCAAGAATCGTGACCGCAAGGTCGCCATACATCAAGTTCTCGCGCGAGTCCTGAATGGTGTAACCCAGACCTGATGTGATGCCCAGAAATTCTGCGGGTACGATAACAATCCACGCGACACCAAGCGCCAGACGGATACCCGTCATCACATCGAAGGCAATCGCCGGGAGAATAATCTCTTTCAGGATGTCCCACCAGCTTGCCCCAAGGTTTCGGGCCACCTTGAACCAGGCCCGATCCAGTTTAGCGAGACCCGCTGCGGTGGCGAAGGCCACCGGCCACACCGCCGCCATCGAGATCAGGAAGATAATGGCCTGGTCCCAGGTGGGCATCGCAATCACCGCAATCGGCTCCCAGGACAAGGGACTCACCATACGCAGGAACTGGAACGGGGTATTGCTGAGTTTACGAAATACTTTACTTCTCCCCATCAGAATACCAACAGGGATGCCCGTAACGATCGCGAGCAGCAAACCTATGCCGAGGCGATAACCACTTGCCTGACTGGCATCGAGCAAGGTTCCTGACTGAACCATGTAAGGCACTGCATCAATGGTGGGGAACGGACCAAAATCCGCGAAACTCATGGTGGCCGGATTGCTCTCCAGCAACCACCCGCCAAACCACCACAAGGCAAACAAGATTCCAAGGCCAACCGCGCTGAAAAACAGTCGGCGTAAGACCATCACGATCACATCGACGGCCGCGGAGGATGTCTGAGCAGTACTGATTTCAGCAGCCATCGTCAAGAATGCTACGAATCAAGGAAAATATAGGTGCGATCAGTGAGTCGCGGTGGAGGCCTGTCGGAAGGTCTCCATGAGATGTCCACGAATCTTCTGGACCTCTGGATCCTGCGCAGTTCTTTCTTCCGGCAACTCAACCATGATCTCTTCTTTAATCTTGCCGGGAGATCCAGCCATAATCACTGCTCGATCGGCCATCAGCACGGCCTCGTCAATACTATGAGTCACAATCACGAGGTTGATACCCATGCTTTTGGCAATCGACCGCACATCTTTTTGCAAAGAGGCCCGAGTGAATGCGTCAAGCGCGGAGAAGGGCTCATCAAGAAGTAACATCTCGGGCTCCATGACGAGAGATCTCGCCAGCGCGACACGCTGCTGCTGCCCACCAGAAAGATCCTGCACGTTGGACTCCGCGAACTCTTCCAGATCAACGAGTTTGATTGTCTTTTCCACACGTTCACGGATCTTGTCCTCGGCAAAATTTGCAAACTTGAGACCGATTCCCACGTTCTGGCTGACCTGCATCCAAGGAAAAAGATGAGGGGCCTGAAACATCATGACCCACTTGGGTGAAGGCTCTTTTACTTCAATGTTATTCAGTCGGATGCTGCCGGAAGTTGGCGCAAGCAATCCCGCCATAATGTGGAGCAAGGTGGACTTGCCGCAACCCGACCGACCGATAATCGCCAGCACCTCTCCCGGTTTGGACTCCAGGTTGACCTGATCAAAGGTCACCGGTCCTCGGGATGAATACCTATGGGTTAAATCCTGAACAGAGATCTGTACACCGCTTCTGCTCATCCTTCCTCCTATTCTGCGGTTTTCCTGAATGCAGTTTAAAAAACTACCGCCTCGCTGAACACGGTAGAGACATGAACTGAATCAGTTCATGTGCTTTGGTATTCTAACTAACAGAAAAATTATATAAGAATTAAAATCAATAAGTATTATTTATTAAGAGTTTCGTTTCTTTTAAGATTAGTATAAGAAGTAACTCTTAAGGTGAACACATTCAATAAGATAAGCCGCACATTAAACGATCTTCTGTTTAAGGTTCAGACGATCTCGTTATCCAACGAATAGGAATTTCCTATCGATATGGACCATCGCGAGTCGCGAGAACATTCGGCCTAGACGCATAAACCGATGAACCGCACTGCTATTTTCCCAAGATCCCTGAAGTACCTACTCGCGGTCGCAGAGTGCTCAAGTTTCACACGAGCCGCGGAGTCGCTGTTTGTCTCTCAGCCTGCTTTGTCGCAGCAGATTAAACAACTGGAGGAACAGGTTGGGGTGCAATTGCTAGAGCGCTCAGGACGCAACGTACACCTTACCGATGCGGGCGAGCTCTATGTTCGGCACGTCGAGCGAGCACTCGCGGAAATCAATGCGGCCTCAGTCGCACTAGATGATCTTAGCGAACTTTCGCGAGGCCACGTATCCCTTGCTTTGACACCGATCACTGACTACCTCACAGCAAGTCTGATTCAGGAATTTATGAGTCAACATCCCAATATCTCTCTAGACATCAAAGAGATGACACAACACGACGTCGAAGAGGCTGTGCTCCAAGATCAAGTCAGTGTGGGCGTCATGTTCAGTAACGAAACATCACTCACCACGGGACGTGATGAACTCGAAGCGATGACACTGAATACCGACGTACTGGTTCTCGCGTCGAGCAAGAAAACCATTGCAAAAAAAACTGATCCCGATCGGGACTCAACGCTCGAGTTATTGAGACAACCCCTCGCGTTACTGAACAACCGCTTTGAGATGCGGAGACAGATTGATGCCTACTTCACCACTCACAGTCTGAGGCCGAAGGTGACTCTAGAAGCCAACTCCTTGGGCTTCCTGATCGAGATGGTCAAATACGGAGGGCTTCGCACCATCCTGCCCGAATCCATTGTCGCCTCGATGGACGATCTGATGTCTATCCCCGTGGATCCTGCACTACCCACTCACACTGCAACGATGATTATCCGCAAAACAGCGTACCGTAGCAGGGCAACTGACGCTTTTCTTCGTCTCGCCCTGCTCTGGGATTTACCAAGCGTGTTTAAGCACCGGCGCGAGCACTAACCCCGACTTTCGCCATCAGTATTTATCTTGCTGTTTTACCAGCATCTCTATCGAAAAACGAAGGAGCATACAGTTGGTGGGAGATCAGAGTGCAGATGGTCACCGCAACAATGGAAACAAGGGCCGCTTCGTAAGATCGTGTGAATTCAAAGATAATGAGTACTGTGGAGATCGGGGCACCAAAAACCGCGGCTGATACGGCGGCCATTCCGGCAATACTGAGACCCGCGCTACTTGCGATTCCCAAGGTCGCCGCAGCTTTACCCAGCAAGCACCCCACGCCCGCGCCCATAAATAACGAGGGGAGATAGATCCCACCGTGTATACCAGTACCCACACAGGCTACGGTCAGCACGAGTTTTGTGACTATCAGGATCAGCACCGCGACCACCGGCAGGCTGTTACTCAGAAAATCCCGAACCACATCAATTCCGAGGCCGAGTGCGCCGGGAACCCAAAACCCTACGAAAGCGCATAAGAGCGCAGCGAGGATTAACGGCCATGCGGGCAGGTTGGGCAGTTGATCCACTTTATCCGTCAATTTGCCGAGTAAAGTCATAAACAGCACAGCGGTTATCGCAAACACCGGCGCACTCACGATGAGCAATGGAATAAATTCGATCGTGAGACTATGAACCAATCCATCGAAGTAGGGTCTACCACCGACCTGGAATTGATCCGATAGCATCGCGGCCGTAATGGCACAGATCGATATTGGCGCAATGGCTGATATAGAAAAGCGGCGCAGAACCACCTCATGACTGAAGACAATGGCAGCGAGGGGGACCCCAAAACCCGCAGCGATAGCGCCCGCAACGCCGCACCCAATCCAGGTTTCTCCGGGGATTCGAGTTTTCACCGCTTTTGCAACGGCAGCGCCTATAGTCCCGCCAAAGTGCACCAGCGGACCGTATTGTCCGACAGGAGCCCCTCCGCCGACTGCTATCAACGCGGCCAAAGTAGAACCGAGGCCGCCTTTGATATCTAACGGCTTATCTGAATGCACAGCCGCTATCGTCTCGCGGGGTGAGTGAAAACGCTTAATCCCGAGTGTCGGTCTCAAAATTACGATAAGGCCGGCGGCCACGATTAGGAAGAGCGCCGGCACCAAACCCGACCACCGCCTGCCCATAAGCGTCTCCGCATTATCGGAAAACGTATTAAAGGAATCCGCGGCCCAGAGAAACGAACCTGCCGCAAAAGCCATCACCGAGCCAATCGTCACACCAACAACCACGTAAAGGATCGAATCGAAAACGATATTGTTGGGCCTTACTGCCATAGTCCTCTAGCGTACCCGAAGTTACCAGGAACTGTATTGCAGGTACTTGCCGCTCAAACTCAAGTGAACGCGATCGCCCTTCTCACTTTTCTCGCGGGACACGGTCATATTGAAATCGACGGCAGACATGATCCCGTCACCGAACTCTTCATGGATAAGTTCCTTGATCGTCTCCCCATAGACTCCGACCATCTCGTAGAGCCGGTAAATTGCGGGATCGGTTGGCACCGTTTGTTCCCACTGCTTGTTGGGGTACTGCTGCAGCGCCGTTGATACAGGGCTCGACAAACTCAGGCACGCAGCAACCGCATCGGCATCCGATTTTTCAAGATGGTTCATGCCAAGACATGCTGACACCACGAATTCTGTCGACATCGATGTCGTTTCGGCGATTTCCTGCCAGGATAGACCTTTTTCCAGCTTTGCCGTCCTGATCTGATCTTTCATCTCTTCTTTGTTCATTGATTTTTCCTTACAGAGTTGTCGATGAGTCCGGGCGACCCACGACGGATTTGCTCAATGGTTAAATACCCGGAAAACCAAAATTAGTTTTTGACCGAGACCCCGAATCTCAACGCGGATCGTCGATGATCTTGAGGTTGCACTCCAGATTAATTCCAAACTCGTTTCGACATCGATCCCTTATAACCTCTGCGAACTCGGCGAGTCTCGATGCATCAGCAGAATCTTGCGAGAAGATGATGTTTGGAAAGGCGCTGTCGAGGTAGAGGCCCGTCCCTGCCCAGCGGAATTCTCCCAAGCGACGCAATACCCACGCTGCCTGGTCCGTCGGACTTTTGTGATTCGCGTCGTCAGCATTTTCGATTTTTCTGGAAAAGACATGTCCGGTATAGAGCGGCGCCGTGGGAAACATGTCTTCATGCTGGCGCTTCACATCAGCCAACGCAACTTTTAGTTTTTCAGGCGCTCTCTGAGGCAAGGCGAACACAGCCTGAACGATTACCGCATTTCTAAGCGCAGCGGTACGGCGGTCGGAATGCTCAAAGACATCGCGCTTAAGGGTCTGGATGTTTCCATCTCGCAATACCACTGTCGCGCGCAAAATATGATCACAAAGACTCCTCCCAATAAAACTTGCATTAGATGCGATCGCGCCGCCGATCGTTCCAGGAACTGCTCCCAGAAAAGTAACGTCAAGACCGTGCAGCACGGCTTTCTTCACCACATCGCCTGTCAACGCACCGCCGCCGACACGAACGGTGCGGTCTGACAGCACCTCAAAACCCCCGAATCGAGCTCCGAGATAAACCAAGACGCCATCGAAGCAACCACTGCTGAAGAATGTGTTTGATCCACTTCCAAGAACCTCAACCTGAGTCTCCTGAGGCAGGTCACGAAGATATTCCCCCAGATCTGTCATATGGGCAGGCTGCAAGAAGGTCTTCGCTGATCCTCCGGATGGAAACCTGATCAGTTCAGAGAGGTCTTTGTGTTGTTTCAGCGTGCGTTCCATAAATACCAGCCTGTGAGCGCAATTGTTTTGGAGGCTTCGCGGATAGTTGATCCGATTTTCTTACCTGGTCGATAACCAAATCGTCTCAGATCAGCAGGTTTTGGCCCCGCTAGATTGCACTCCTCGTGATACTCTAAAATTTGGTTCTCCCCCCAGACTGCAAGCGAAGATTTATCATGAAACCGACCGACCTCAAGCCGCCTTTTGATCTTGCTATCGCAACCCAGAAAGTAAGGATGGCGGAGAACGCCTGGAACACCCGAGATCCCGAAAAGGTCAGCCTGGCCTATACGGAAGACAGTGTCTGGCGGAATCGTTCCGAACATTTTCAAGGCCGCGCAGCCATTGTTGAATTTCTGACACGCAAGTGGCAACGGGAACTGGATTATCGATTAATCAAAGAACTCTGGGCTTTTTCGAACAACCGTATTGGGGTTCGCTTCCAGTATGAGTGGCATGATGAAAATGGCCAGTGGAACCGGTCATACGGTAACGAACTCTGGGAATTCTCCGACGAGGGCCTAATGCGAAGACGCGAAGCCAGTATCAATGACGTCAGTATCAGCGAGGGTGATCGGCGATTTCTCTGGGCAGCTCCCGGGCATCGGCCTGACGATCATCCGGGGCTAATTCCCTCTCCAGAATAGGCACCAGACACGAGCGATCTAGCCTAGCAAGCGTCAGTTCCGCGACGCACCTTCTGGATTCACTCCCTTTACGAGCCTGGCAAGCAAATAAACGGCATCCTGGACATCCGGATCTCTCGCCATTCTCAACAGCCCGCCGTATCCGCCCGTCTTTGGGTTTTTCGTATTTACGGCGTCCATCACCGAACCCGAGCGGAGCGCGTCCGCAAGACACTCAAGACTGTCCTGCACCGCCGGTTGATTCAAAGCCTGGAGCAAGGACATCAGGCCCTGATTTCGCGTCAAGCGATCCATCAGGATCATACCTTCGCCTATCGCGCTGGCAAGACGAGTCACGATGTCATCGGTCATCGCGTCTTGTGCGGCCGAAATCGCTGCGGCGAGTTCGATCAGTTTGGCAAGGTCCTGGGGCTGGCCCTCAGAGACCGGTGTTTCTGGACTAGTCATGTTGGTTTTCGGATTTAAAGTGCGTACAGGGAGCCCGGGCAGCAATCAGAGCAAGCCACGCGCAGATGACCAGTACCACTGGTTATAGGACATTTTCAGCATGTGCATGGACTTGGTCGGGGCCTTGATCTCTGGAGGATCAATGTAATTGAAGCAAGCATTCGTTGCACGATCCTGGTCAGCCTCAATGAAGCAGTAAACCTTACCATCGTATTCGCGAGTCGCGGACCCTGTCCGAAAGATAGACGCAATGTTCTCACCAATGACTTCGCTCTGAAAGTGAGCCGTCGAACCGGTCTTGCTGATCGGCAGATTGCTGGTATCACCGAGCACGTAGACGTTTTCATGTCCCTCCATCTGCAACGAATAACGGTCGGTCGGAATCCACCCGCCCTCTCCAAGATTGTTCTCCTCAATCACTTTCATACCCCGATGTGGAGGAACGGTAACGAGGAGATCAAACTCTTTTTCTGTACCCTCTTCACTGTGCACAATTTTGTTTTCAACGTCCACCTCCTTCATATTGAAGAAAGTTTCATAGTCGACTTCCATTCTTTCAAATTCGGGCACCGCCCACGTGGCGATGTTTTCGATGTTATGGATGCGGGCAATCGGGTAGGTATATTTCAACTCTACCTTGTCCCTGATACCACGCTTTTCAAAAAATTCGTGCAGCATGAATGTGATCTCGATCGGGGCAATCGGACACTTATGCGGAACCCCCACCACGACCGCCACCTTGCCGCCTTCAAAATCGCGAAGGCGTTTGAACATTCGCACTGCGCCTTCTCGCGTATAAGGGGTCTCTGACGTCTCTGCAAGGCCCGGAACCTCATCGTAGACCGCCTCACATCCCGTAGCGATCACCAGCATGTCGTAGTCGTGGACCACACCGCCTTTGGTCCTGACCTTATTCTGGGCTAACTCAAATTCCTCGACCGGGTCTACAAAAAACTGGATACCCGGCTCCAGTAGACTGGTCTGCTCGCGGACGATATCGTTCATCCCCATCTTACCGAAAGCAACGTATAGCAGGCCGGGCTGATACCAATGCTGATCGGTCGCCGAAAGCATGGTGATTTGGACCTTTCCTTCTCTTACCTCTCGGGCAAGCCGCCTTGCCACGTTGTTGGCAACAATCGTGCCGCCCATGCCTCCACCGACAAATAAAATCTTCATTAACCTGACTCCCCAATCAAACGCTAAATAGGCACACAGACGCCACTGGTACCTTACTTCACTTTTTTGACAACGATATGCCACACGTCATCAATCTTTTCATTGCTGACAAGCTCGTGCCCCACCTTGGCGATCCATTGCGGTACATCGTTGGCAGATCCATCATCCGTAGAGAGCAGTTCCATCTGGTCGCCGACATCCGCGCGCTTCATAAAGGAGATCAATTCCATCAACGGCCCCGGGCAGAAAGTATTTCGTGCATCAACGACTTTGGTTTCGGACATCATCAATCTCCTGATCAGTAGGACTCAAACTCAATAGGGTTAAAACGACAGCAGTCTGCCGTCTTCGGCATCGGACAGAAAAGCGGTGAGCCCGGTTGCCGGACCAAACTCAAGGGTCAGATCCTCCGGGGTGATCTTCATCAGGTCCAACGCCATGGAACAGGCCAGCAGTTTGGCATCACCCAGGTCAGCCGCTTGCTCAAACAACTTCCTAAAAGCGGGCACTCCCTCTGTTTCGATCAGTCGGCCAAACTCACCCTCTTCAGGCGCCGCGAGTTCGGCATTGTCCTTGGTGAAATACTGAAGTGCATTCATGGAAAAGAAAACGGTTACGTCATCCCCGCTCGCTGCCGCGACTGACGCAACCATGGAGGCCATCTGTAGTTTTTCGAGAGTGCCGGAAACACAGACAATGGAGAGTTTGTTGGACATCGCGCTACCTATTTAGTTCGTCTCGCGGTTTACGTCGAGCCGGTGAAATTCGCGTATTTGCCCGCTACCTAAAACCAGCCACACGGCATTGAGCATTCTATGAATACAGTCTACGAAACCTGGGAGGATTAAGGCGGGCGATTACGAGACGAAAAACGGATAAGAGGTATAGGAAAAATCAATGGTACTTTCGAGTTAAGTATGTTTCCCTAATACTAAAATGGTCTCTTAGCCCCCACTTAACTACGAAAAACGAAGAGAGCGCCAAGCGGTCTACGTTCGCGCAGAGGCGAGTTTCGGTCTCTAGGCTTCTTTCAGTAAAAACCTATCTAATCCGAACCCCGTGCAGCCACCGATGACGAGCCACATGATGAGCGAACTGATTCCTGTAGCGGCAAGGAACGCGCCGGACAACTCAGATAGTTGCGCAGCCATATCAGCGGTATGACCCGCGTAGAGATCATCAGCTTGGGGCGCTCCGAAGAGATGCGGCACGACAAGCAACACCGCGGCACCCACCCATCTCCAGTTTGTCTTAAGGACGTGAGCGAGGAAAAGCCCTGCACCCGTACATAACACTGTCGATATCCACCAAAACTGGCGTGACTCCAGCGCCGCGCCTGCGACCCCGGGCAACTGCGGGAGGATGCCAAGCGAGGGCGCCGCGAAAAACGCGATAAATCCGCCCAGCCCCCAGACAAGACCTGATGCGAGACTCATACGCATCTTGCCATACTTTATTGAGGCTGCGGCGCCGAGCGCCACCAAAAGTAGGGCGTAGCCTATTGCGGTAAGCACATTGGACAACATTGTAAAGAGTATCCTCTCAAGCCCATCCTCAGGACCCCACTCTTCATGATCATGGCTATGTCCCGAATGGTCTGATTCCTCAGAGCCTGCTACTTCGACCTTCTGGCTTTCAAGCTGCTCCGCTGCCGTGATAATCGGTATGACCTGCCAGCGTTGAATCAGGCTGAGAGCAAGGCCCCCAGCGAGACCGGAGAGCAAGGCGATCACGACAATTCGGCGAAATAACACTGACGGGATTCTCCGGATTTCTTTAGTGACAAGGGAAGCCTTGGGAATGACGCATATCATGTGCCGCATTGTGTACGACAGAAGACTGTGTGAAAGCCGCTGCGAACAGGATAGTCGCGCCCAAAGCGAACGCCGCAACCAACTGCAGGCCTTTGTTCGCCAGGGTAGGTACGGACTGGATTTGATCTTGAATAGCTTGGTTTGACATTACTTTTTCTCCTAAGTTACATATTTATCTGTGAGTGCCCCCGGGTCCGCCCCGGGAGCCTCAGTTTCTACTGGGGTTAGATCACCAGAATCTCTTCGCGCTCGAAGGGATTACCCCCTTGCGGCACGCTTGGATCATTCTTCCATGAAGGATTCGCCATGAGTGCGTTTTTCACATACTCATATTGAACCAGGTCGTTGATGACGAACTCCGGATCCAGGGTATCCAGGAAGGTCCTGTCACCGGTAACCAGTGTCTCGTTCTTCAGTTCGTTCACAACCAGCCTCGTGGCCGACGGGTAAGGCCACGCTTGGAAGTCGATGCGATTCTGACCCCACTCGGTGTGACGGATCGCTGCGGGATTGTTGTAGTACGCCGGATCGTAGAACATCATTGCGCGTTCAACCACTTTACTGGGGAAGGGATAGTACTTTTTACCTTCACGCGACAGCAATTGGGCGATCTCTTTTCGGTTGGATCCCGTGTAGAGCTGTGCTTTAACTACAGCATTATGTACACCCTGCGCCCACGCGGCCCGATCCGGATCCATTGCGTCATCTTCATGCATCACCACAACACAGCACGGGTGTCCCTTCCATACGTCACCGGTAAATCGGAGCACTTTGCCGCCGGCTTTGATCTCACCGAGTGCATTGAAGGGCTCGGCAACACAGTAGCCATCGATCTTCTTGGCGGCCAGTGCAGGCGGCATATCAGGCGGCGCGAGGACTTGGAAGTTACATTCATTGGGTGCCAGAGCCGCATCCTGCGCCCGGATCACCGGGGTGATCCCTGCCTCCTTCATGATCTTCTGGGAGACGATGTTATGGATCGAATACCAGTACGGAACCGCAAACTGCTTTCCACCAAAATCTGCGGGCGTTTTGATTTCCGGGTTAACCACAATTGCCGAACCATTGCTATGGTCCCAGGCCGTGATCTTCACGGGGAATTTATTGTTGTAACGCATCCAGACCGGAATCGGGATAAGCATGTGAGTCAGATTGAACTTATGAGCGGCGAATGCCTCCACCAGTGGTGACCAACCCCGGATGAGTGTCGGACGCTTCGATTCAATTCCCTCTTCCTTGAAGAAGCCGAGCTCATGTGCGACTAACAGAGCTGCCGCATCGGTAATCGGGATGTAGCAGATGTTAACAACGGGATCGAAGGCTTTTTTACCAAAGGCCGGCATACTGCCCAACCCAAGGCCAGCACCGGCCAGCGCTGCGCCTGTCTGAAGCACCGACCGTCGGCTGATCCCCGTGCCCAGAAAACCACCGAACAGTGGATCCGAATTTATCTTGAGGAACGGATCGTCAATCTGGTCTCCGAAGTTTTTAGCGTTCAGCGGCAGGCCGTTTTCATCAACTGGGCCTCCATCTATGAACTGAGCTTCTTCCTCATCGAGAATGTCGTCTGCAATCGCCTGCGATTTTGCTTTCGCGGCTAGCAGTGTTTCTTCCTGCGTTAACTGTTTTTTCATGTCTTCGCTTTCCTCCTCCGTTTGGTCTGCAGAACTTTAACCTTTCAAGTGTCTGTACAAATCTCCTCAACTCCTTACAAATGTTTACTGATGTTTGATGCCTATTCGAATACTGATGTTTGTTGATAATAGCCTTGCCCGCTGGTCTCAAGATTTCAAGGCACCGTTTGACCGTTACGCCGCATTGAGCCTTTCGGTGACGGTCTTCAGGTGTTTTTCAAGATCCTTTTCAGTAATGATTCCGCGAAGGATCATTGAATGCGCAAGCGCCAACACCTGCCGCTCCGGATGGGGAATATGCTTGTAAAGCTCATCCACCAACTCATCTTCCTCATCCCTTCTTTCGAGAGCTGGCAAGACGCATGATCCTTCATTGAGCACCTCGCAGGTGCTTTCCAAAAACACGCGCCACGGCGGGTCCGGGTTGTCGACCCCGTACTGTTCACAAAGGTCGCCCCAGACCCTGCCTTCTTTCCCGATCTTTTCCAATAAAGGAATGGGCTTGGTCACCAGAGATCCCTAATGGCCGTACGGGTGAATCGCTGGGATCACCGGTCTTTTATCGTCCGCCTTGCGATCCGCACGCGGCATAGCCACTCCGATAAGGCAGTCACGGGTGACGATTTCGCTCAGTTGATCCTCGGTCCAGCCGTCGGTGCCTTCCGGCCGCACCGGCATCACCACGTAGCGGGTTTTCTGATTCGAGTCTGCCACACGGATCTCGACATCTTCTGGCAACTGTAGGCCGAATTCAGACAACACCTGCCGCGGCCAACGCACCATCCGGCGTCGATAGTTTGGGGTGCGATACCACTCGGGCGATTGACCCAGAATCGGCCTTGGATAGCAGGAGCACAGCGTGCAGACCACGACATGTTTCAGATTGGGCGTATCGACCAAAATCCGCGGGTTACAGTAGTCGCTGGGGGTCCCAAAGTTTGAAGGCATGCTGGTGATCCAGTTGATACCGACCTCCAGGCTCGCTTTGACCGGGTCGTCAATACACAGCTGCTTGTAATCTTCGTCCAACCAGGCTTTGGCGACGAGCCGCGCAGCGGGGGTGGGACCCAGCGTGTGCATATATTCCGTCCACTCGTTGTGGTCGGCCTGCGTGAACAGGCCTTTTTCAATGCACAACTCTCGGACTGCGACTTCCAACGCCTCAAAGTCGCTAACCTCATCCACCATGGGTGCGGCTTTGTGATCATGATCATGTGAATTTGACATGCGGTTTTCCTCTTTTCATGTCGTGATAGTGAAATACTTTCGGGTCGCCTTAGAGCGCCTCGAGCCAACGCTCAGACAACTCCGTCTCAAGTGTATCGGCCTCGAACTTCTTGGGGTAATCTGGCCAAAGGTCAGTCTGCTTGAACAGCAGGCTGTAGAACCACTCGGGGCTGTCGGTGTTATCCCATGCTTCGTCTTCTGCCGGCGGGCTTTCGTACACCAGTTTTACAACTGTCGCCTCCGCCTCACGCAGATACATCTGTGAGCGGGTATAAAAAATATCGGGTAGATTGCGAATCCGAACCCTGTCCCCGACCTTGAACTTCGCGGGAGGTGCTTCGCCCTTGAAGCACTGTGGATCCCCAACGTTCGTCGCTTTTTCTACATGGTGGCTGCTGCTCATAAGTCGTGCCCCTTTGCATCGTAAAGAAGACCATCCTGTTTGTGAGCGCGCTGTTTGACTTCCTCGATCTTGTCGATGAGCTCAGTCAACTTGACGTGCTGCTTATCCACGAGGATCAGCGCGATCGTCATTAGCCAGCGGCCGTAGTAAGGCAGGCCAAGATAAATTGTCTGTCCGACGTCGACATTCTGCCGGCGACGGCGCTCCTCAGCATTCCAAACCCCTCGCCAGGCCAAAACTTCGCAAGTCACGAAGGTGTTGTGCTCCCAGATTTCCTCTTCTTTTTCTTCCCAGGTAATCGGAATGTCAGCTTCACCCCCAACATCGTGGGAAGCGCGGGTATAAGCGCGGAAGTGGGCGTTATCAATCAAATCGCCGGTTGGGGCGTGCTGCGGCTGATGTAGCGCCGGCTGCAACTGGCCAACGATATTGAGGTGCCGCATAATTTTTTCGCGGTTGGACATTAGGTGTACGCCTCTTAATTAATAAGTGGATTTAACATACTCTTGGCACAAAGAATTCTCCAAGACTATCTCGTTATCCGGCAGATAAGAAAAATCAATTGGCTTATCCAGTAAGATAATTTCTCTCTTGGGGTAGTTATTGGCGTCAAAACCAGAGGAGGAAGATAGAAAAACCCTTCTGGCAGAAATGAAATTCGCCAGCATGGGTCGCGTGGAACGAAATGACAGACGCTATTGCCTGGCCATCCTCTTTTTTCTTCTACCTAGCTCTTTAATCAGAAGAGTCTGGGCGTAGGGTTTCAGTGATTTCCACTTACGGCACTCCTCTCGGGTTCGCCCACAGCCGAGGCACCAGCCTTTAGGGCCGCGAAAATCGCAAACGTCGATGCAGGGACTTTTCTGGGATCCCACGAATTTATCCAATGAAAGGTTCTAACTTAGTGAGACAAGCCCGGGGCACTCAGTCCTGGATGCCCTCAAGCACCTGGTTTATTCCGCTTTCGAGCTGGCGGAGCCGATTGAACTCTTCGAAAAGCCGCTGTTCCAGATTCTTCGTATTCAGCGGCAAATCGCGCTGGCAAACACGATAACCGTCTCCTTGTACTCGGTAACCTTTCCAGCCCCGGATCTCTTCACCATGGGACTCAAGAAATCGGCTGATGAAGGTCTGCTGTTCGGGGCATTCTTCCTCAGCATGAAAACAGATTGGGAAGGTCTTCTTTTTAATTTGCGGTGCTTCTATATACGTTTCGAAATGCACTCCGCCCTGGTTATCGTTAAACCAGTTGCTTTTATAAAGCTGGAGATAAACCCCACGGTTATAGATTTCCCAACCATCGTCGAACCAAGCCGAAGCTCGGAGGCTTTTCTCGAAGTTCTTGAAAATGAGTTTGAGGTCTTTCATCTAAAAGTTGTCCGTTATAGATAAACACCCTCTGGCGATTAAACACTGCGAGATCATACCAACAAATACCGGCACGGAGTCTTCTTAAAGTTCCACAACTTGAGGAGCGACGTCGTTGGTGATCAGCGCCTCAACTGCCAGCAAAACAAGTTAAGGAACTGGACCTCGCCTCAGGCCATCCCTCTCTCGGCCAGAGCAATCTGCCCACCCCCGCGCCGAGCCAAAGACATAAAGCGGGCTCAGTTGAGCTTGTCGGCAAGTTCCTGCAGAGCGAGCGCCGCGTACATCGCCACGCCCGCAGGAAACGCTGCTTCATTCAGACGCATCCTCGAAGAGTGACAGGGCTGGGGCTCCCCATCGCGCGTCGCCGCACCCAGAAAAACAAACGCGCCGGGAAAGCGCTCGAGCAGGTAAGAGAAATCCTCAGCCCCCATCCAGGGTGTGGCCATCTCCATATACTGATCCTCACCTAACACGGCTTTGGTCGCCCGCGCTACGGCCTGCGCACCGCTCGTGTGGTTCACCGTCGGCGGGTAACCCTTTTCAATGTCGAAACTGACTTCAAGGCCATGCGCTGCGGGAATCTCGCGGACCAGTTTCTCGACGGCCTCCGCAAGACGGGCCCGTGCCTCGACGGACAACGACCGCAGCGTGATCTCCATCTCGGCGAATTCGGGAATGACGTTGCTGGTGGTGCCTGACTGAATGCGTCCAACGGTGGCCACTACCGGATCGAAGACATCAAAGCGCCGGGTGACCATCGTCTGAATCGCCTGCACCACTTCGCAGGCAACCGGCGTTGGATCAAGCGCGCTATGTGGCATTGAACCGTGACCCCCTTTGCCGATGAGCCGGGCAAACACGGTGTCGACCGCTGCCAGGATCGGCCCTGTGCGACAAGCGATCTTGCCGGCCGGCAGTTCCGGTTCGACATGCAAGGCAAAAATCGCCTGTGGCGGGCCGTCTGCGTCGAGTAGGCCTTCATCCAGCATGGGTTTGGCCCCACCCGGACCCTCTTCGCCCGGCTGAAACATAAAACGCACACTGCCGTTGATCCGCTCCCGATGCTGGTGGAGAAGATGCGCGGCGCTTGCCAGCATGGCGGTATGGGCATCATGTCCGCAGGCATGCATACAACCCTGCTCAGCTGATGCAAAAGGCAGGCCGGTTTCTTCTGGCATCGGCAACGCATCCATGTCTCCGCGCAGCAGAACGGCGGGACCTGGCTTGGCGCCATGCAGTGTTGCCACGATGCCGCTGGTGTCTTTCGACAACTGGATATCGAGATCCAGACCCTGCAGGGAATCCAGGACAGCTTTCTGTGTCCTCGGCAGGTGCAGGCCGAGTTCCGGATGCTGGTGAATCTCGCGCCGAAGGGCCACGGTACGGTCCTGCAGCGACTGCGCCTGTTCAAGCAATTCTGTCGTCATATCTCCTTAAGCTCCCCTTAAGCTTCGCTATCCCCGGATGGCATCAATGGATGCCATTTTGCATCAAGGCGAGAGCCAAAGGACAGGAAAATCCTCTTATTTGGCGCAAAGTACACCTCCTGTGGTCAGAACTGGCACAGGCTACTCAATCGAAAAGATCCGACCACAGGCCGTCCTCTGGTTGCATGTCGACATATTCGATATCAAATTCGGCGATGCCCTGCTGGTGCAGTTTTTCGACCGGCACACCAATCTCGATCAGTTCCGTGATCATGGCAAGCGCCTGCTCTTGTTCAGAAGCTGCGTGCTGTATCCATTCCATTTTCTGCTCTCCCACTCATGGTTACTGTGTATGGTGAGTGACATCATGCGAGAACCCGCCGCGCGACTCAGTGATGGCTATCACACGAATTGGGGCAAAAACACACGGCTGGCACACCCCTCTGATTGGAGCGTCCGGATATGCCGCTTAAAGCAGGGTATCCAGAAACTTTGCGATCCGTTTCGCGAACCTTTTGTCGTTCCAGTAGGCAAGATGGGATGCGGGGGTCCATCCGGTTACGGGACCACCGACATGAATCCGCTCATCACAGTACACCACGTCAGCATAGGCATCGTTTATCGGCCTCAAGGGCCAGGCGAGCACGTCATCGGGATCAAAAAAGTTCAGCCAGCGCGCGTTTGACTTGAGGCGTGCCGGCAGGCGCGGCGGCGGAAACCGGATCGGAACCACTTCCGTACAGGCAAAAGTGAACAAGGGGATATTGCAGCCGAAGGTGATGAAGCCGCTCAGCCAATTCATGCGCTCAAACGAAGACAGGCGCTTGTCCGGACGCTGCTGGCGGTCCCAGATGTAGTTCGACAGGACATGTCCGCCGAAAGAATGGGCCAGCGCCACGAGCGGCACCGGCCGGCCCTCCAGCGGACCGCGAGACAAAGCACGGACTGCGTCTTTGACCCGTTGATGAATACGCCGGTAGGTGAGGGTCTCCTCCCCGCCGCGGCTTCGGCCCGACGGCAACTGCCGGTAACCGGCTGCATCGCCAAGCGCGTTGAGCAACAAGGTACGCAGGCCGCGCGCATTGAGATCCGCGGCCGCATAGGCAGCCTGCAGATAGGCATCCTGGGCGGGCCTTAGGATGTCATCCCAGTAAACCGACTGCCATGCCACCGCCTCGGGGTCGTGGCCGAGTGCCCGCACTTGCGCTGAGACACCGGTAATGAGGTCGTTTGCAAAGTCCGGCTTCTGGCGACCGATGCCGTGAATCACCAGGCAAGCGAGTTCTTTTTTCATCTACCTGTACATGCTCTGAGTACGGCATCGGCAGTAGCGACTATTTCCGATGCGTGACAAGTGTACCGTTCTTAAGCGATATCGGATCGATCCCGCTAAAATGACGGCTGTGAAAAATCTCACCGAATCGGACTTGAATCACAACCTCTATTCGCTGCTGCGCAGCCGTTTCCCTGATGATCCCAAAACGCCCTGGCTGGTGACACCGGCAGGAGAGGCTTGCTATTACGGTGACATCGACGACACCACGGCCCGTTACGCGGGAGCGTTGCGTACGCTGGGCCTACGGTCCGGAGACCGTCTGCTTGCCCAGGTCGACAAGTCCCCCGAGGTTCTCCTGCTGTATCTTGCGACGCTGCGCTTAGGCGCTGTTTTTGTACCCCTGAATACCGCGTACACGCCGACAGAACTCGCCTATTTTCTGGATGACGCCACACCGAGACTTTTTGTGGCAAAGCCTGAAAACGCATCAACGTTGCGGGAGATTGCGTCTCACGCGGGGGCCGCCCTGCTGACGCTCGGGAGCAATGGCGAGGGGACTTTGGCGGATGCCGTTACGGCGGCAGACCTGTACACCCCCATTGCCGAGATGGGCGGTGAAGATATTGCGTCGATCATTTATACCTCCGGAACCACCGGGCGCTCCAAAGGCGCCATGCTGAGCCATGACAATCTTGCCAGTAATGCACTCACGCTCATCGATCTTTGGGGCTTCGTCAAAAACGACGTGCTGCTCCACGCCCTGCCCATCTACCACGTGCACGGTCTGTTCGTGGCTGTGCACTGCGCGATGCTGCGCGGCATCCCGATGCGCTTTTTACCGCGCTTCGATGTGGATGAAGTGATCCGGCAACTGCCCTCGGTCACCGTCATGATGGGGGTGCCCACCTTTTACACAAGGCTGATGGATAACGCGGACTTCACCCGTGAACTTTGTGCGTCTATCCGTCTTTTCATCAGCGGCTCGGCCCCGTTGCTGGCGCAGACGTTTGAAGTGTTCTTTTCACATACCGGTCACCGGATTCTGGAACGGTACGGTATGTCAGAGGCGAATATGATTGCCTCGAACCCTTTGGACGGCGAAAGGATTGCCGGCACCGTAGGCTTTGCGCTACCCGGGGTGACGCTCAGGGTCTGCGATGCCGGGCACAACCCGGTCGGCACGGGGGAGGCGGGAGTACTGCAGATGCGCGGTCCGAATGTTTTCAAGGGCTACTGGCAGATGCCTGAAAAAACGGCGAGCGAATTCACCGAGGACGGGTTCTTTATCTCGGGAGATATGGCAACGATGGATCACGACGGGCGGGTCCGAATCGTTGGGCGCGAAAAGGATCTCGTCATCAGCGGCGGCCTGAACGTGTATCCCAAGGAAATCGAAGATGCGATTGATGCTATTGAGGGCGTCAACGAATCGGCGGTCATCGGCGTGCCCCACGCAGACCTGGGCGAGGGACTGGTCGCGGTGATCTGTCCGCTGCCCGGGGCGGTCATTGATTCCGACGGCGTGATCAGCCAACTTAAAGCCGAACTCGCCGGATTCAAAGTCCCACGACAGATCATTACGGTGGAGACGCTGCCGCGAAACGCAATGGGGAAGGTGCAGAAGAACGTGCTGCGAGAACATTATGCGCAGACTTTTACGGCCTAACGCGCTCGGCTAAAGCTCAGTGTACTTTTTTGAATTGCCCCGAGCTTTATCGACCGGGTACTTGCGCCGGTTTTTTTCAAGTTTGGCCCACGCAGCGGCTTCGATATCCACCCCGAGGCGTGAAGCAATACGCAGCGTATAAATGAGCACATCAGCGATCTCTTCTGCGACCTCATCAAGCTGCTCTGGTGCGAGTTCGGCGCTCTGGCGCTCCGTTAACCACTGGAAGTGTTCGGCCAGTTCAGCGGCCTCGACCATCAGGGCCATTGAGAGGTTCTTGGGAGCGTGAAACTGCTCCCAGTCCCGTTCCCTGGCAAACTCGTCAACGGCGTCAGTTAGTGCCTCGGTGAAGTGGTCGGTCATGGGTATTCCCTGAGTCGGACTTGTGACTACGACTTGGCTCGAGCCCGGATCTCACTCAGGGTCATCGTGTGCGCAATTGCCTGGGCATCTGTCACGAGTTCAATCAGCGTGCTGCCGGAGGCGTCCAATGCCCGCCGCAGGGCCGGGCCGAAGTCCGCCGTCAGGGTTACCCGTTCGGCCGACAACCCATAGGCATTCGCCAGCGTCAGAAAGTCAGGATTAAGCAGGTCGGTATTCTCGGTCCGGCCAGGAAAATGTATCTCCTGATGCATCCGGATGGTGCCGAGCATCGCGTTATTGACGACGATCACAACAATCGACAATCCTTCCTGCGTTATCGTCGCCAGTTCCTGACTCGTCATCTGGATATCGCCGTCTCCCGTCATGGCAATGACCTGGCGGTCCGGATGTTCCAGGGCTGCCGCTATCGCGGCCGGAATCCCGTAACCCATCGAACCGCTGGTGGAGGCGAGCTGCCGCCCTCCTTCGCGAAAGCGAAAGAAACGGTGCAGCCAACCCGTATTGTTGCCCGCACCGTTGCAGATGATGGCATCGTTATCAACCATTTCGCTGAGCTCACACACCACCGATGCCAGGTTTACGTCACCCGGCGCCTCTGCCGGGGTGCTCCACTCAAGATAGCTCTGATGCAGCCGGACGGTCTCTTGCACCCAGGGCGGTGCGGCCGGGGGCGCGATCTCTGGGAGTGCGAGTGCAAACGCAGGAGCCTGTGCCGTGATCGCAAGCGTGGGGTAGTAGACACGCCCAAGTTCTTCCGCGCCCGGATAGATATGCACAAGCTGCTGATCCGGCATCGGGACCTTGAGTCGATAGTAATGCTGTGTGGTGACTTCACCGAGGCGTATCCCCAAAGCAATCACCAGATCCGCGTTCATCAATGCATCCGACAGCGCCGGATCGATACCGATTCCGACGTCACCGATGTAGTGGGGATCGGTATGATCAAAAACATCCTGGTTGCGCCACGCAGCCGCCACCGGCAGTTGCCAGCGCGCGGCAAATTCGTGCAGTGCAGCACGTGAGGACGCATCCCAGTTGCGCCCCCCCGCGAGCAGTATCGGCCGTTTGGCCTGCGAAAGCAG
>CEUY01012467.1_pt1 | contig 21199 bp, 21 predicted proteins | sample 361481 | NCBI WGS metagenome assembly CEUY01 (sample SAMEA2622737, study PRJEB7988) | marine metagenome | isolation source: saline water (ENVO:00002010), including | reverse complement strand
ACACATTCTACATCTGATCTTTTTTGTTTAGGTAAAATTCTACTTACTGTATAAAAATTTGAACTATAATATCTAATTATTTTTTTTGATAATTTTTTTGTGTTTTCTCGTTTTTCACTTTTTGGACTATTTATAATTTTTGAGAATTCATTATTCCAAGAAACTAGACTCCAGCCTTGACTAACGGGTTTATCTACTAAATTTGTTGGTATTTTTACTTTTTCGATGTAATTTGAATTTTTCATATCTAATTATTTTGCGTTCTATTAAATATTAGATTAAGTTGCTTAAGTCTATAAGTGAAAATTTTTATCAAATCTTTTTTCACAAATATATTGTTAGTTATTGATCCTCCAAACATAGAATATATTATTTTATCTTCAACAAGAGTTTTTTGTTTTTTTTGAGTAAATGTGTGAAGATGATTCCAGTAAGAATAAGGACCCTTTATTTGTATATCTCTGAATGATTTATATGGATTCCATTCAGAGATTATTGAATTCCATTTAATTGTGATCCCATGTAATTTTAAATTATAGTAAAATTTTGCTCCTTCAAATGAATTTACATCTGAAGTGTTTAATATATTAAAATTTAACCAATTTGGTGTTATGAGATTTAAATTAGACGGTTTAGAAAAAAAATTAAAAGTTTTTTCTATGTTCAAATTTACTTCTACTGATGTTTTTAGATAATGTTTATTAAAAGAAATCTTTCCTGTTTCTATCAATTTAATTCCTTGATGTTAGTGCTGATGCAGAAGTTCTAGTGGCCTTAGCAATTCTTTCTAAAAGTAACAAAGATATGTTTTGATTTCCTTTTTCTACAGAACTTAGATAACTTCTATCAATTCCAGTTTCTTTTGATAAAGCTGATTGGCTTAACCCAGATTTTTGTCTATAGTTCTTAATATTATTTCCGATCTTGTTGAGGAATTGCTTATCATAATCTATTTCAGGAAGAGAATTGTTTATCATTTCTGTTATTTTTTGACAACCATTAATTAGATCTTCAGCAAATAATAATTTTTTCGAGGAAATAGATCTAGTCATCTCTTTACCATGTATACCTCCTGCTAGTAGAAAAGGATATTTTCTGTCGGAGTTCATAAAATCTATAAATTTTGAATAATTCTTGTCAGATTTTACAGTAAACGGTATAACAAGTAAGTGTGGATTCCGTTCTTCAATTATTTGTAAAAGGTCAACAACTGGAGTTTCTGGGCCTAGAAAATCCACCATATAACCTGAGTAAAAAAGTAAATCTTTTGCTATTCTTGATGGTAACCAGTGTAAATCATTTTCTAGTGTAGTTGTGATTGCAATTAGATGATTCGATTTAGGTTTGGGGATTTTAGACATTGTGTTATCCATACATGAAATAATTATTTGAGAAGCTCTGTGCTCATGGGCAATAGACAATGCTCCATTTAACCAGAGAGTACCTAATTTATGAAGAGAATGTATATATAAATTTTGATATGTGAATTCTAACCCAAATTTCAAATACGATATATCTGATGTTATTTGTGTTAATTCATGTTCTCCATTAATAGCTTCATGTAAAAATTTTTTTTGCAATTCAGTGAATGAATTTATGTTTATCTGATTCGATTTCATAATATAAATTATAAAAGGTGGATTAGAACCTACAATAGTTAATTATATATGGATAAATTCCACAAATTTTATTTTGAATAATCAAAAAGAGAAAAGTTTTATAAATTATTTAGGATTAAATTTTTTTGACCAAATAATACTATCGAAAATTATGGTATGAATTGATAATAAAATCCAACTAAATATAGCGAGTTTTTTATATGGCATTAGTTCATTTTGAAAATATTGAGATGTCATAATCGAATATAAAATTATAATCGAGACTATTGCAACAGTTAATAATATTAACTTCGCAGAATATATATGTATTATATTTTTAGATATTACTGATTTTATAGCAAACGGCATCCAAAGAGTGGAGACACCAAGAAATATAGAGTAAAGTAAAATGATTTGGTTGTACCCAAAATTATTACCAAAATAAAACGAATTACTATCAATTATTTTCCAAAACCATATAAAAGTAAATAAATAACCAATTGCCCCGGCAAGCATTGATGAAACTATTATTTTTTTTAAATTAGAACCAATATCCCCCCATAGTAAGTTTCTATGATAAGGAAAATTTATAATCCCCCATATATAACTTGTAATTACCAAAAATCCACCGATTAAATTTACAAGAAAAAAAATTGTATTGTCAGTCATTAAATTTTTATTTGTTATTCGTTATTTGTAATTCGCACAATTTAGCTGCATCTACTAGATCAGGAATTACTACATATTCATCTACTGTATGCATTTCATTTGTAGCCATTCCTACTACTATGCAATCTATTCCATGGGATAACATTATATTAGCATCAGTCCCACCACCACTAGGTTTTATGTTTGGAATAAGATCTAAGGTTTGAAGTGATTTAAAGACAGATTTTACAATATTTGAATTTTCATTTAATTTATACATTTCAAACATAACTTCTGTTTTAAGGTCTATTTTACTTTTGTCATATTTTTTTTGAAAAGAATTGATAGTGTTGTCCAGTTGTAGGTATAGCAAATCCAAAGTTTCGGTATTTTGGCTTCTAAATTCTCCATTAATTGAAGCTTCAACAGGGACAGCATTTCTTACTGTTCCTCCATTTATTATTCCTACATTGAATGTTGTTTCTTCATCTAGTCGACCTTGAGGAAGATCATTTATTAGTTCGGTTGCTATCTTAATTGCTGATAATCCTTTTTCTGGTTCTACTCCAGCATGGGCACCAATACCAGTTATTGTGATATCAAATTTTATATATGTAGGACTGATACCTGTAACAGTATTAACAGGACCGTTACCGTCGAAAACTAATGATTCTTTAGAATCAATTAAAGAATAATCTAAGTTTTTTGCACCTAGAAGCCCGGGTTCTTCATCTCTAGTAATAACTATTTCTAAATTTCTTTTTTCTTTATTTGTTTCTAATGCAGATTCTACACCTTCTAAAATTGCAGCAATTCCTGCTTTACAATCTCCGCCGAGGATCGTTTTATCTTTAGATTTTATTAGATCATTATCTATTATTGGTTGGATATTTCTTCCAGGCTCAACTGTATCCATATGTGCAGATAACATTAGGGTATTACCTTCACCTTTTTTAGCGATAATATTTCCATAATTATCTGTAAGTATATTAAAGCCTAATTCAGTAAGTCTTTTTGATAAAAAAGATGCTATTTCATCTTCTTCTCCTGATGGGCTATCAATTTTCACTAAATCACAGAATGTATTAATTAATCTTTGTTTATTTATCATTTTTATCTTTTCTAATTAAAATATTTATTTCTTATTCTATAATTATGAAATAAATATTTTTTTAAGGTTGATATATTTGAATAAAAATCAGAATTCTTTGCCAATAGCTCCATTATTTGTACCTGGAAATAGACAGGATATGTTAGATAAAGTTATTGATATGGACATTGAATGGGTAATCCCAGATTTAGAAGATTCTGTACCTTTATCTGAAAAAGATTATGCTCGAGATATAACAAAAAAATCGATTGTAAATTTAATTAATTCAGGTAAAAAAATTATTCCTAGAATTAATTCATTATCAACAAATTATTTTTTAGACGATTTAGAAAGCATTATGATTGATGGGATTTCAGGGATATCAATTGGAAAAATACAAAATGTAGAGGATATATTAAAAATATCTGAACTAATTACAAGCTTCGAAAATAAAAAAAATATTACTAATCAATCTATAGGATTATTACCTTGGATTGAAACTGCAGAGGCTGTTATTAGTTCATATAATATTTTTAAATCTTCAAGTAGAATTTTATGGTCTGCATTTGGAGCTGAAGATTTTTGTGCTGATATGAATATTCTTAAAAATGATGATGTAGAAGAAAATATAAATGATAACAACCTACTCTTTGTTAGATCTAGTGTTTCTATTTCTGCTAGAGCTGCTGGAGTTCATATTTTAGATACTCCATATACATCATATAAAAATAAAAAAGGTTTAACTTTAGACATAAAGGAAGCAAAATCTTTAGGTTATAAGGGTAAATTCGCTATACATCCTTCTCAGGTAGAAGTAATATCAAAATTATTTAAGTATTCAGATAAAGAAATTTTATGGGCTGAAAAAATATTATCAATCGTAAAAAATTCTGAAAAAAAAGGTGTTGGAGCAATAGGAATTGATGGAAAGATGATTGATGCTCCTGTGGTAAAAAGAGCTAAAAATATATTGGATTTAAATTGAACCATAAATTTTACAAGGAAGATTAAATTGCAATATGGAAGGTTTTATGAAGAATTTTCTGTTGGTGATGTATATAAACATTGGCCTGGTCGAACAATAACTGATACAGACAATACTTGGTTTTCACTTTTATCTCAAAACCAACATCCAATCCATATAGATAATAATTACGCTTCAAAAGTCTCAGAAAAAGGGAAATGTTTAATTAACGGTATATTAGTGTTGGCAATTGCAGTAGGTCAAAGCGTAGCTGATATTAGTGGAAAAGCTATAGCTAATTTAGGATATGATTCAATTGAACATTTAGCACCGACATATTCTGGAGATACCATATATTCAGAATCTAAAATTCTTGACAAATCATTAACTTCTAAAGGAGATTCAGGAATAATTTTTTCAGAAATCAAGGTAATGAATCAAAAAAAAGAAATTGTAATGACATTAAAAAGAAAAACTTTAGTTCCGTTGAAAAAAAATAGAAGTTATGGTTCAGACTTTTACGGAGAAGAAAATTAATAATAGTAAAAATAACGCTCCTTTATCTGGTATAAGGATACTAGCAATATCACAATTCGGAGCAGGACCATTTGCCACTCTTTTATTATCTGATCTTGGAGCTGAAATTATAAAAATAGAGGATCCATTATCAGAAGGAGATGTCGCTAGAAAAGTTCCACCGTTTGTATTTGAAGGCGATTCTACATATTTTCAAACTTTCAATAGAGGGAAAAAATCAATTGCTTTAGATTTTCGTACAATTGAAGGTCGAAAAATTTTTGAAGATTTAGTAAGGAAATCAGATGTGGTTTTTAATAATCTAAGAGGTGATTTACCAGAAAAATTAGGAATTACATACAATACTTTAAAACAAATAAATCCAATGATAGTAACTTGTAGTTTGTCAGGTTTTGGATCAAAAGGAAAAATATCGTCTAAACCAGGTTATGATTCTATTATTCAAGCTTTGACCGGTTATATGTCATTAACAGGAGAGATTAACTCTCCTCCAATAAAAACAGGCGTATCAATAATTGATTTTTCTGCAGGATTTGCAGCCGCTTTAGGAATTTCTGCCGCTTTATTAGATGTAAAAAAAAATAAAATTGGGCGTAATGTTGACATTTCTCTTTTTAATACAGCTATATCTATGCTAACTTATTTAGCTTCATGGTATTTAAACCATCAATGGATATCTGAAAAGCAAAATTTCTCTGCTCATCAATCAATCACTCCTGCTCAAAATTACAAAACATTTGATGGTTGGATCACTATATTTTGTGCTAAAGAAAAATTTTGGATAAATTTAGTTGGAATTATGGAGTTTAATTCTTTAAATAATGATGAAAGATTCACTTCTTTTTCACAAAGGAGAAAGAATAGGAAAGAATTAAATGAAATTCTTGAGTCAATTTTTTTAACTAAAACTACAGATTATTGGATTAAGTTGTTTGAGAATAAAATTCCAGCCGCACCAATTTTATCTATGGAAGATTCAATGGATAATTTAGTAGAAGAATCTAGTGAAAGTTTTATAAATATTAATCATCCACTAATGGGAATTATGCGTTTTATTAAATCACCTTTTGATACAGAAGGAGCAAATATAAATAATGAACCTGCTCCAAAATTAGGACAAAATACGGATGAAATTTTATTAACTTTATTAGGTTATAATGAAAATCAAATTATCGAATTGAAACGTACTGGAATAATAATTTAAATCTATTTAGGGAGATTATTAATGGTTTGGGTATTTTTTTTATGGGTGATAACAATAATTTTATTTTTGATAAATTTTTTTACTCCATATCCAGAAAACAAAAATTTTGAAAATCGTATAATTTTGGGAGCATTTTCAATAGGATTAGTTATTGGAGGTATCTTAAGCGCTGGATTGAAGAACTGGTTCCTAGTTCTAATTATTATTCCATTGATTATTATTTTTTCAATTTTATATATTTATATACCTAAGGTTTTTGGAACGACAAAGTAACTTAAAAAAAAAGGGTCATACATTTGACCCTTTTTTTAAAAGTTAAAAGTTATTAACTATCTTCCCTCAAAATTTGTACACCAATTACTACTGTAACTAAAGTAGTAACGATATATATAGGGGATCCAATTGAAGCCATTAGGGCACCTGAATCATCTACAAAACCTAGAAGTACTCTTGCAAGTACAATTAAAATACCTGCCAAACTAAGAACTTGGCATAATCTTTTGTTGTATACTCCAGCGTCTGCCCATGCACTTCCTATTACAGCTAGACCTATACCAAATACAACATCTGATGTTCCAAGTATAGCTGATCCTAATCCAATATATGTTCCTGCTGCCATATTATTTCCAGCATCAACAGCACCATTAACTGCTACCTGTACTGCCGTCGCACTCATGTATCCTAAGAAACTAATGAATATACCCATCATACCCCAACTTGTCCTTGCGTCTTGTTCTTTATTTTCATTGGATACTCTCAGATTTGCAAGATACACTCCAGCAAGGAAAGTAGAAATACCCACAGTTAACATTAAAGTTGTTATATCCAGAAGAGTGGAATTAGCAGCAGCGAGTTTTCCTATTACATAAGCTGCATCAGTAGGGTCTTCTCCAAAAGCTTGATTTTGTGGCTGTAACATATAGCCAATAATCACCAAAAGAGGACCAATTATTAACATTAATCCCGTATATTTTTTCACCATGTTTATACTCCATAAGTTTATTTAAAACAGTAACCTACTCGTGAATATAAATGACTTGAAATATTATTGCAACAAAAAAAAAATACATATTATTGTAAAAATAGTATTTATAATAATTTATTTACGAATATCGTAATATTTTAGTGACTATGGAATAAATATATTAATTAATATTATTTTATTTAAAATTTACATCTATATGGATACTTAACCTCAAAAGAATTTAGATCATATTAACTAATTTTGACAGGAGAGTTGTTTTTCACTGATTTGTATGCAGCATCGATTAGTTCTATTGATCTCATACCGCACCAACCAGGTGCAAAATTTTCCGTAGAATTTTTTGTGATCAAATCTGCAAAATTATCTGTTGGACCTCCTCCGTAATAATCACCATCATCAATAGATAATTGTGCATCATAATCTTTCTCATCATGTCTAAGCAATTGTAATCTAGCTCTATCGCAATCTATATTTAGTACACCTTCTGAACCGAAAATTCTAATATCTAGTTGGAATTTTCTATTATCGGGGAGTGCACCAGCGCCTGAAAAAACACCAATTGCACCATTAGTAAATTTTGCTGATATAGAATCATAAAGTTCAACTTTGCTAGTTGGTGAGGAGGTATATGCAAAAACTTCAGATAATTCTAACTCAGTTAACCAAAAAGCTAATCCAGCAGAATGTGACATTTGAGCTAAACCATAACCACCTCCAGCAATTATAGGATCAGCCCATGTTTTTGGGTCTGGATCAAACATTCTATCTCCAGCACCTCCTCCATCAGAATCAAATGGTTTTCCCTCAAGAAGGCTTCTAATAGGAGATGCCATATGACACATCACATATTCTATATTACCTACAGAACGCTCTCTCATTATTTTTTTTGATTTCTGGATAAAATCAACATAGTGCCATCCATATGGGATTAAAATTTCTACATCATTTTGCTTTGCTTCGTTTATTAAAGTTTTAGCTTCTGTTGAATTAGTAGTAAGAGGCTTTTCACACATTACATTAAAACCTTTTTTTATTGCTGCTAAAGCATGTTCATAATGTTTTGTATGTGGGGATGCAATAATAACACCATCTAAATCATTTTCAAGTAATTCATGATAATTCTCAGTAGAATGAGAAAATTCAAATTCATCGGCAACTTTATTTAGTTCTTTTTTACCCAATCTACAAACAGAAGTTAATTCTATATCTTCACGTTTTTTTAATATAGGTAAATGATTTGTTGTAGCCCACCATCCCGCTCCTATTACACCAACTTTTGCTTTATTTGTCATGATTTAATTTAACTCCAAAATTTAAAATTATCTTAACAATCATTTATTTTATTAAAAATCATTTCTACTTAATGAAATAATATTTTGTATATTTATATTTCTATTATTTTCTGCAAGATATTTTATGAGATCAAAACTTTTTATTTGTTTCATTATACTAATTAACTTATTTAATGTTTTTTGTTCTTCAGAAATTGAATATAATTTATATCGAAGTGAAACTGAAGTGATTTCTGCAGTACAGGATTTGATCCAAGATTCAGAATATTGGGAAAATTTTTCTACTAATTTACCAAAAGAAGAAATTGTAATTTCTTGTGAAAATTTATTAGCTAAAGATACTTTTTCTGTATCACCTCTAATTGAAATTAATACAGAAATTTTGGATAGAATCAAAGAATTTGTTCCTGAGTTTGAATATTCAAGAAATATTTGGGTAGTTACTGTTAAAAATAATCCTCCTTATGCAGCTTTTTCTACTGTTTGGTATGTCATTGATGAATCTCTTGAATCGATACCGACTAAATTTTCTGCTGAACAAAACTCAAGAAGATGTTAATTAATTTTCGATTGGCGGGTAAAAAAGGAATTTTAGGTTATACGTTATTATTATTAGGATTTTCTTTTTTTTTTATTTCATTTGTTCAAATAAAAACTCGAGATAACTATGTAAATATACTAATTAATGAACCATATGGTTTTAGATATTTGCCTGAAGAAAGTCAAGATTTGTTATGGTTTGCTCGTATGGATTTTATTGATGATATAAATTTAACTAGTATGCCGATTAGCTTAGATAATTATGATGAATACGAGAGATGGATTTATTCAGCTAAACCGATCGTAAAAAAGTTAAACGTAAGTAACATATCTGAAGCTTATGAAGAACTTTCTAAAACAAAAATCAGCATTATGATATTTACTTTAATAGGACTGATTTCCCATTTACTTTTCGTTATTTCACTACCCTTTACATGGGATGGAATTAGAAAAATATTTGTTAGGATACCTTAACATTCAGTTGATACAATTTTGGTCATGAAAAATACTATTTTTATTAATTTTCTTATAATTATTTTATTACTGATTGTATCTTGTGATGATAATTCAAAAAATCAATTATCAGAAGATGAAATAAATCCGTCTATTGCCGTTGAAAATTCATCAGAAATAATTACTAAAGTAACACCTAAATCTGAAAATTTGAATGAAGATTTTAAACAAAAAAAAGATTTAGACAATGAGGATCAAATAGATCTCAGTATGGACGATACTGTAATGAAATCTAACGATATTATCTTAAAAGAGAAAGATGATTTGGATCTAAAAGAATCAAAAAATCCTACTATATTCAAAGTTGTTTCTGGGTCTAAATTAATTTACTCAATAAGAGAAAAATTACTTCGAATACCTGCTCCTTTTGATGCTGAATTGGTTTCTCAATCTGTTTCTGGCGAAATTAGATTAGATGGTAATTCTTTTCAAATTGATGTTGATCTACATAAGCTTGTTAGTGATGAACCAAAAAGAGATAAATATGTTAGAGAAAGATTATTTCCAGATCAACCAATTTCTACAGCAAAATTTTCAGGTCTTGATGAAATTTCTGAAGAGTTTTTTTTAGGTAATGAATTAGAAAGGGTTGTAACTGGGACTGTTAATGTTAATGGAGTTGATTCAAATATTGACTTTGATTTATTAGCTGTTTTTGATTCTGACTCTGAAACATTAAAAATTACTGGTCAAGCTTCATTTAAATGGTCAGATTTTGGAATGAAAACCCCTACAAGTAATTTTTTCACTTTATCTGATGAAATTAATTTAGAAATATTTATCATTTCTGAAGCAATCAGAATAGAATCTAATTTAATTTCCGAATCTAAAAACAAACAGATTATACCCGATTATTTACTTAATCCTTGGTTATGTATAGATGGTGAAAATTATGTTAGTGATCTTACATCAGGGAATACATTAGAATGTAAAGTTGAGCTCGATGTTTCTAATGAAACCTTACATGTGATTACGACTGGTATTCCTAGCCATGATTTTGAATCAACGCTAGGATGTTGTGCTTCAGAGCAAAGTCAAATCTGGAGAATACCCATAACGCCAGTTTATATAGATAAAACAACATTAGCACCTGAAAGAGGACCGATAGCTTTTGCAGTTAATGGTGCAGCAATTTATGGTCCTGAAGAGGGGCCTGGAGGGGATGCAGTAGCTCTACATTTCGATAAATTTGAAGAAGACCGACAGCCTATCGAATTAGGTATATGTGGAGGACATTCTGGTCCAGGTGGACAATACCATTATCATTACGATGCTAATTGTTTCCATTGGCATCCTGATACGAATCAAACCAATATTGATTATTCAATACAAAACATAATTGATAAATCTGACACGCCAGAAATTATTGGATTTGCTTTTGATGGGTTTCCTATATATGGAGTTTTAGGTAGAGATTCTAATGGGAATATTAAGGAAATGAAATCAAGTTATAAATTAAAATCCGATGCTAATGGATACGGAGGTATTGAAGATTACTATTATGTTAAAGGATTGGGAGATCTTGATGAATGTAATGGTCATTTTCATAAAACACAGGATGTATCTGAAGGGATATATCACTATCACTCAACTATACATAATGGCGAAGACGATTTAGGATTTCCTTATTTTATATATTGTTATCACGGGGAAGTGAATGAATCAAATTTTTCTTCAGATAATATTTTTGTAGGTCCACCACCAGGAGCAGGTCCACCACCAAGAGGAGGCCCACCACCAAGAGGAGGCCCACCACCAAGAGGAGGCCCACCACCAGGAGCAGGTCCACCACCAGGAGGAGGCCCACCACCAGGAGCAGGTCCACCACCAGGTGCAGGTCCACCACCAGGAGGAGGCCCACCACCAGGAGGAGGCCCACCACCAGGAGCAGATCCATCATGAGTAGTTATAATATTAAGAGAACTACTTTTAAGAGCAGATAAGGGCAAAAATTTTTGTTTCAGAGAGAACATCTGATCAAGAAATTAGTATCTTTATTGGGACAATACAGAGGCGTATATTTTAAACTTTGTAATCTATTGTTAAATTATCTACTAATTTCTCTATTTCATTTAGTTGTGAATTTGAAAGTTTCCATGTACCAGATAAGGCATTATTGATTGCTTGTTTTGGAGTCTTTGCTCCACAAATTGCAGAAGTTACTCCTGGTGTAGAAATCGACCATGCTATAGCTAAATCACCACATGTTTTCCCGTAATCTTTTGCCCAATCACTTAGAATCTTTGTCATTTCCCATGCATTTTCCATTATTTTTTGTGAGAAGGCTTTGTGGTTTTTTCTATGATCATCATCACTAAATTTATGTCCTGGTTTATATTTTCCTGTGAGTAAACCTCTTGCTAATGGAGAATAAATTATTACTCCAACTCCGTTTTTAAAACAATAATCTATTGGATCTGTTTTAGAAGCTCTAAATAAGATAGAAAAATGAGGCTGACATGATTGAATATTTAAAGTTTTCTGTGATGTTGAAATTTGAGAAGAATCAAAATTCGATACACCTATATGTTTAATCAATCCTTTATCTTTATATTTCAAAATTTCATTTAGTGTATCTTGTATTTTCCAATCATCTTTCCAAGAATGTACTTGATATAAATCTAGATAATCTGTTCTTAATTTTTTTAAACTATTATGCAAAGCCTTTTTAATATGTTCTGGAGAATGTTCTCCTGATAACTTTGATGCTAGAAAAACTTTATTTCGAAGACCAACTAATGCTTTTCCTAATATTCGTTCACTTTCTAAATAGCTTTCGGCGGTATCAATGAAATTCGCCCCATAGTCGATTGAAGCATGAACAGTTTTTATTGCATCACTTTCTTCTAATACTCCCATACCTCCTCCTAAAGGCCATGTTCCTAAACAGATAGGGGAGACCTTAGGACCATTTTTTCCTAATTTTCTAAATTCTAAATTTGACATAATTAAACAAATGATTGTGGATTAGATTATTCATTAATATCATGTGATAGAATTTTCGTCAAAGATGTGTGTTCCTAATAAAATTTTGAAAGTATAAATTATGAAAATTACAAGCATAGAAACAATAAGAGTTGATGAGAGACCACAAATAATATGGGTTAATATTCATACTGATCAAGGATTTATAGGTTTAGGAGAAACATATTATGCTCCAACTGTGGTTGAATCTGCAATTCATGATCATTTTGGACCTTTATTAATAGGAAGAGATCCACGAAATATTGAGTTACATTGGGACTCAATGTTTAGGCTTTCTGATCATGCTGGATTTGGTGGGGCTGAAATGAGAGCTATATCTGCAATTGATATGGCCTTATGGGATATTAAGGGGCAACATGCTGGTGTTCCTGTTTATGATCTGTTAGGAGGTGCAGTGAGAAATAGAATACGGGTATATGCAACAGGAATGCCTTATTATGGAGTAGTTGACCATGTTAATAAGCTTTTGGATAAAGGTATCTCAGCTATGAAAGGTGGTCCCACTATTGCATTAGCACTTGCATCGGATGGTCAATTTTTGTCTCCAAAAGATCTAGATATTGCCTTAACCCCAATTAAAGAAATTAGAGAAGCTGTAGGAAATAAGATGCAGATTGCCAATGATGCTCATGGAAAATGGACTCTTCCCGTTGCAATTAGAATAGCCCAAGCTATGGAACCTTATGAAATTATGTGGCAAGAAGATTTGATGCCTTTATTAAATCCACATGCTTTAAGGGAGTTACAAAATTCTACTAATACACCAATCTGTATTTCAGAAAGATTGCTTAGTAGATGGCAATTAAGAGAGTTTATTCAGAACGGTTCTGCAAGAATTGTAATGCCGGATTTAATTTGGACAGGTGGTATTTCAGAGGTACATAAAATTGCTATATTAGCTTCGGCCCATCAAGTTCCATTTGCACCCCATGACGCTACAGGGCCAGTGAATATTTTTGCATGTGCCCAAATATGTATTAGTTCAGTTAATGCTATGATTCAGGAATTTGTACCAGCATATCATGAAGGTTGGTATGGTGATTTTGTTGATCCTAACCTTGATATTGTCGATGGATTTTTACATGCACCGCAAAATCCTGGAATAGGAACAAGATTAAAGCCTGAAGTAAAAAATCGTAAAGATGTTCATATAAAGATTAGTGATGTAGCTATTGAAAGTCCCATTGATGCTTGGGAAGTAATAGATACTTGGGGATCAAAAAAGAATTATATAAGTGAAGATATGCAAGAAGAATTAAGGATTCTTAGAAAACACAGAAGTCCATTTATAAAATAAAATTATTTTATCCATCCATCTTTATTTATTACTCTTCCAGCAATGTTATAAATTTTGTTGAAGGTATTTTTTTTTCTATATTTAATGTCGGTACAGACAGCATTATCTAAAGATCTATTACATCCGTCTGAACATATAGTATTATCATTTCTCAATTCCTTTATACAATTTTTAATTAGAGATTGTGCATTATTTGAATTTTCAGATAGGATATCTAAAATATTTTTTGTGGAAACATTTTCATGTTTTGGATGCCAGCAATCATAATCTGTTGTCATGGCTATCGAACAATAAGAAATTTCTGCTTCTCTAGCTAATTTTGCTTCAGGCATATTTGTCATTCCTATTACATCACATCCCATTGATCGATAAAATTTTGATTCTGAAAGTGTAGAAAATTGTGGTCCTTCTATTACTATATATGTTCCACCTCTAATAATGTTAATATTATTATTTTTTCCTACTATTTCAACTAATTTACTTAGATCATTACATATTGGATTAGCCATACTGACATGAACTACAAATCCATCGGAAAAAAAAGTATTTTCTCTCTTAAAAGTTCTATCTATATATTGATCTACTACAACAAAAGTTCCAGGTTTAATTTCTTTTCTTAATGAACCTACTGCGCTAAATGATAAAATTTTTGTCACACCAGATCTTTTAAGCACATCAATATTAGCTCTATAATTTATTTCCGATGGAGATAATATATGACCTCTTCCATGTCTTGGGAGGAATGCTATACGTTGACCATTGATGAATCCAATTAATATTGAATCAGATGGTGATCCGAATGGAGATTCTATATCTACCCATTGAGCATCATCTATTTGATTAAAATCATAAATTCCCGTTCCGCCAATAATGCCTATTGTATATTCTTTGTTATTCATTTTCATTTACTAATATAAACACACTATGTCTATGAATTTTATTATATATTTGTTTAAGCAATAAATTTTATTAATTATTGAGCCGGGGTGGCGAAATGGTAGACGCAGTGGGCTTAAAACCCGCGGACTGTTAAAGGTCGTGCGAGTTCGAATCTCGCCCCCGGTACCACTTATATCATTGATATTTTTTTACTTTCATTAAGTAATATATTCAGTTTATCTTCGGTATCAGATTCTGCATATATTCTTAATAATGGTTCCGTACCAGACATTCTGAAAACTATCCAAGATCCATCAGATAATAATAATTTCATCCCATCCTGTCTATCTGTAGAAACAATTGGGATTCCTCCTATATCTTTTATTGATAGGCTATTAATTTTCTTTCTAAGTTGTGTTTGATTTTCTGGAGCAAATATTTGATCAATTCTTTTATAAATATGAGAACCGAATTTATTATTAAGTTCAGTAATTAGCTTTGAAGCAGTTTGTTTACTGGAGATTAAAGTTTCTAAAAAGATAAGACCAGATAATATACCATCCCTTTCAGGTATATGGTTTTTAAATGCATATCCGCCACTTTCTTCGCCACCAATAAAGCAGGATTGTTTTATCATTATGGGTCCTACATGTTTAAACCCAACTGGGGTTCTGAAAATAGGGATATTATATTCTAACCCCATTTTTTCAATCATTGAGCTCATTGTAATCGTACATGCTATTCCTGATTTTTCATTTTGATTATTAATTAAGTGGTGTGATAATAATGAGAAAACTTGCAGGCTGTTAATATATTTACCATTTTCGTCTATTATTCCTAATCTATCTCCATCTCCATCTAAAGCAATACCTAAATGTGCCTTTTTCTTTATTACAGTTCTAGAAAGAGGGAGTAAATTTTCTTCAATTGGCTCTGGTTGAATCATTTCAGGGAAGCTTGAATTTTCTTCACTTCTTATTTCTTCAACTTCAATATTTCCACCAGATAGAATAGATGAGATAATTCCAGATCCAGATCCATGCATATTATCAACTATAACTTTAATAGATTTTGATTTTATTTTTTTTAGATCAATTATTTGTTTTATAGAATTTATATATTTTTCATTTGGATTAAATATTTCAATTTCAGAATTTTTCTTTTTACTTAAATTATTATTATTTACAATTGAAATTTTTTTTTCGATTTCTTCAATCATTGCAGGTTCAGCAGAGCCTCCAGAAGGAGATTTAATTTTAATTCCATTCCATTCCTTTGGATTGTGACTAGCTGTAATCATTATTCCGATATTATGGTTTCCTTCCAAGACTGAAAAACTACAAGCTGGGGTGGTAGAAGGAGAATTAAATAATTTAATGTTTATTCCATAAGACGAAATTATTTCAGCGACAGCATATGCAAAATTTTTTGATGAAAATCTAGTATCATATCCTATCACTACAGAAGCTTTATTGATTAGATGTTTCTCATCAATAAAGCTTGCTATTCCTGCCGCAACTCTTCTAACATTCTCATAGTTAAATTCATCACCAACGATAGCTCTCCATCCATCAGTTCCAAACTTAATTTGATTTGTGTTAGACAATTCTTTTACAACTATTTAAAATATTTTTTTATTTCGTCTACTTTGTTTAAAGCTTCCCAAGGTAAATTTAAATCATTTCTTCCGAAATGGCCATATGTTGAAACTTTCTGATAGATTGGCTTTCTAAGGTTTAAATCATCAATTATAGCTCCAGCTCTTAAATCAAATATTTCTTTAACCATATTTTCTATTAAATTATTAGGAATATCACTAGTACCTTTAGTTTCAACCATTATTGATACAGGAGATGATACTCCAATAGCATAAGAAAGTTGAACCTCTGCTATTTTTGAAATTCCAGATGCTACAATATTTTTTGCTACCCACCTAGCTGCATATGCACCTGATCTATCAACTTTCGTTGGGTCTTTACCTGAAAATGCACCACCACCATGTCTTGCACTACCTCCATAGGTATCAGCGATAATTTTTCTCCCTGTTAATCCTGCGTCTCCTACTGGACCTCCAATTACAAATCTTCCAGAAGGATTTACATATATTTTGGTATTTTCATCTATTAAGTCTTTTGGGATAACCTCTTCTATAATATTTTTCACTAAATCTTCTCTAATTTTGGTTTGATGTACCTCAGGATCATGCTGTGCAGCTAAGACTATAGTATCGACTCTTACAGGAATATTTTCTATTGTGTATTCTATTGTTACCTGACTTTTTGAATCAGGTCTTAAGTATGGGATAGAGTTATTTTTTCTAAGTTCAGCCATTTTTTTTGTTAACTTATGGCTAAGATATATAGGAAGAGGCATATATTCTGGAGTTTCATCACTTGCATAACCTATCATCATTCCTTGATCTCCAGCACCTATTTCTTTTTTATCTTGATTTTCTCTAGTTTCTAAAGAATCATCTACCCCTTCTTTAATATCCTCTGATTGTTCATCAAGAGCTACTAAGACTGCGCAAGACTCTGAGTCAAATCCATATAACGGATTATTGTAACCTATTTTTTTTATCGTATTTTTTACAATAGATTTAACATCTATTTTAGCTTTAGTAGTTATTTCTCCAAAAACCAATACTAAACCAGTTGTAACTGAGGTTTCACAACCTACTCTACCAAAAGGATCTTGTGATAAAACTTCATCTAATACGGCGTCAGATATTTGATCACAGATTTTATCTGGATGGCCTTCTGATACAGATTCTGATGTAAGTAAATAATTTTGATTAGTCATTATATTCTCCGATGAGTATTTATGTTCCACTTTCCCAACTATTGAGATATTTATCTTGTTCAGCAGTTAATTTGTCAAATGACATTTTCATAGCATTTAATTTAAGTCTTGCTATTTCTGAGTCAATCTCTTTAGGCAAAGTATATACATTGGGAGGCATGTTTTTATGATTGTTATTTATGTATTCTCCAGCTAATGCTTGGTTAGCAAAACTCATATCCATAACGCTAGGAGGATGTCCTTCCGCTGCTGCAAGATTAATTAATCGTCCTTCAGCGAGTACAAAAATTTTTTTCCCATCTTCTATAGTATATTCTTCTACATATTCTCTTACTTTTCTTTTAGATTCCGTCATTTTTGTAAGTTCATTAATGTTTATTTCTACATTGAAGTGTCCTGAGTTAGCCACTATTGCACCATCTTTCATATTTTCAAAATGATGTTTATCTATTGCACTAATACCTCCGGTAACTGTTAGAAAAACATCACCTATTTTTGATGCTTCTTCCATTTTTAATACTGTATGTCCATCCATTACTGCTTCAAGAGCTCTTACAGGATCTACCTCACATACCACGGTATGTGCTCCCATTCCTTTTGCACGAGAAGCAAATCCTTTTCCACACCATCCATAACCTATAGTAACTACTGTTTTACCAGTGATAAGTAGATTAGTTGCTCGTATAATCCCATCAAGAGAACTTTGACCTGTTCCGTATCTATTATCAAACATATGTTTAGTGTCTGAATCGTTTACAGCTACAATTGGGTATAATAATTTTCCTTGATTATGTAATGCTTTTAGTCTTATAACTCCTGTAGTAGTTTCCTCCATTCCACCTATGATATTTTTTACAAGATTGGTCTTCTCACTGTGTATCATAGCTACTACATCAGCTCCATCGTCTACTGTTATATTAGGTTCAGTATCAACAGCAGCTGAAATATGATTATAGTATGTTTCAGAGTCCTCTCCATTTATAGCATAAACTGGTATTCCAGATGAAACAAGATGTGCTGCTATATCATCTTGTGTAGAAAGAGGATTGGATGCACACAAAGCTAATTTAGCTCCTCCTGCTACTAATGTATGCGCAAGATTTGCTGTTTCAGCTGTAATATGTAAACATCCCGCGATTTTTACACCTTCTAAAGGTTTTTCTTTTATAAACCTCTCCTTAATTTTTCTTAAAACTGGCATTTCCCTTTCGGCCCATTCAGTACGTAGCGCACCTTCAGGTGCTAGATTAATATTTTTTATATCGTTATCCATTTTTTCTCCAATATAGTATTCTTTATATTTCTATCTTTTCATTAAATTTTGTAAGATCTACAAAAGATTTAAAACGTTGATTTATATCATTTTTTGAAAGGTTTGATAATTTTTCTATCCCGAATTTTTCTACTGTAAATGAAGCCATCACACTTCCTATTATAGTCGCTGATTTTAGTGTTTTCTGATTTATCTCTTTACATAAATCTAAATAACCCATGAATCCGCCAGCAAAAGTATCTCCTGCGCCCGTTGGATCTTTTACTTTTTTTATAGGGAATGCAGGAGCAGAAAAAGTGAAATCTTCTCCAAATAAACTAACACCGTATTCACCTCTTTTTATTAAAACTATTCTTGCTCCCAAATTACGTAAATTTTCTGCAGCATTTATATAATTAGTTTCTCCGGATAATGTTTTTGCTTCATTTTCATTAATAATTATTGCATCTACTTTATTAATTATATTTTTTAGTTGATTGAATGTGGTATCTATCCATAAATTCATAGTATCTAGAGCACAAAAATTTAGTTTTGTTGACATAGAATTATATACTTTATGCTGTAATGAAGGGTGAACATTAGCAAGGAATAAATTCTCAGAATTAGAGAGTTTATTATCTATTATCGGATTAAATGTTTCTAAAACGTTTAATTGAGTATCTAAAGTAATCGCTTCATTTATATTTTTTTTATAATTTCCTTTCCATCTGAAAGTTTTTCCTTCAGAAATTTCTATGCCATTAATATCAATATTATGCGATTTTAAAAGATTTAAATCTGAAGTATGAAAATCTTTACCAACGACTCCAACTATTTGAACTTTGGTAAAATAACTGGCTGCCAAAGCAAAATATACGGCAGATCCTCCAAGTTGGGATTCTCTATTTCCTTCAGGTGTTTCAACTGAATCGTAGGCTATAGTTCCTATTACTAATATTGACACAATAATCTATTTTTCTTTACCTTTAGATATTGGGAAACCACTTGCTGCCCAGGTGCCAGTACCGTCCTCAATATTAAATAATCTATCACTATTTGCTCCCATTGCAGAAGCGTATTCTGCAGCAAGACCAGATCTAGCCCCAACCTCACATATAAACAATAAATTTCCTTTTGTGGGTAATTCATTGTATCTATCTAGTATTTCGTCTACTGGAATCCAAATTGAATTTTTTACATGTCCTGATATGTATTCATCTTCTCGTCTTACATCTATTACTACTGAATCCTGCTCAGAATTAACTTTATTAAAAGCTTCTTCGGAAGTAATTCTAGTATAAGGTTCCCCAGGGTTATTCTTTGCCATTTATTAAAACCGCCATTTCATTTTGTAATTACATATATAAATTATATTTATATTTATTCTTCAAAATTAATTTTATCTAAAATATTTTCTTACTTCGACCTGTTTTTGGTGATGTTTTCTTATTGACAGTTCGAAGTAAATAAAAATAAGATAGTAGTCGCTCTTAATTTTTCTTTCTAAAAAAGAGCACGTTCCTTAACAATTGAACAGTGAGTAGAAGAACCGTTAAATTTACGGAGAGTTTGATCCTGGCTCAGGACGAACGTTGGCGGCACGCCTAATGCATGCAAGTCGAACGAGAAATTATCGCTTGCGGTAATTTTAAGTGGCAGACGGCTGAGTAACACGTGAGTGATCTGCCTTTGAGAGGGGGATAACACAAGGAAACTTGTGCTAATACCGCGTACGCTCTGTTTCATAAAAGGGACAGAGGAAACGGTAACAGGTAACTGTTATTGCTCAAAGATGAGCTCGCGTCCTATCAGGTAGTTGGTGGGGTAATTGCCTACCAAGCCTAAGACGGGTAGCTGGTATGAGAGTACGATCAGCCAGAGGGGGACTGAGACACGGCCCCCACTCCTACGGGAGGCAGCAGCAGGGAATTTTCCACAATGGGCGAAAGCCTGATGGAGCGATGCCGCGTGAAGGATGAAGGCTTTAGGGTCGTAAACTTCTTTTCTCAGGGAAGAGTAAGGACTGTACCTGAGGAATAAGCCACGGCTAACTACGTGCCAGCAGCCGCGGTAATACGTAGGTGGCAAACGTTGTCCGGATTTATTGGGCGTAAAGGGTCCGTAGGTGGTTTGGTAAGTCTTCTGTGAAAGGTACAGGCTTAACCTGTAGAAGTCAGAAGATACTGCTAAACTCGAGACTGTCAGAGGAACATAGAATTCCCGGTGTAGTGGTGAAATGCGTAGATATCGGGAGGAATACCAGTGGCGAAGGCGATGTTCTGGGGCAGTTCTGACACTGAGGGACGAAAGCGTGGGTAGCGAACCGGATTAGATACCCGGGTAGTCCACGCCGTAAACGATGAATGCTGGGTTTTCGGGGTATCCATTCCCTGTAAGCCGTAGCTAACGCGATAAGCATTCCGCCTGGGGACTACGGCCGCAAGGCTAAAACTCAAAGGAATTGACGGGGGCCCGCACAAGCAGCGGAGCGTGTGGTTTAATTCGATGGTAAGCGTAGAACCTTACCTGGGCTTGACATGTAAGTGGTACTGAACCGAAAGGGAATGGACCCGCAAGGGAGCTTACACAGGTGTTGCATGGCTGTCGTCAGCT
>CEUY01106090.1_pt1 | contig 21214 bp, 20 predicted proteins | sample 361481 | NCBI WGS metagenome assembly CEUY01 (sample SAMEA2622737, study PRJEB7988) | marine metagenome | isolation source: saline water (ENVO:00002010), including | reverse complement strand
TAGACATTAAGGAATTGTTTTTATCAAGGAATATACTTGCAATAAAACATAATAAGCCTAGAATTAGCAGGAATAAAACAATACCATTAGAAAAGAACTCTTTTTTTACAAGAGCTGCCGAAGATGAAATTAGAGTGATTCCAATAAATAAAAATAAAAAGTAAACATTGAAAGTTTTATGCCAATAGAACTCAGGTGTTGTTAAACCATAGTACCTACTTAATCCAGCAGCTACAAATGTCCATACAATAAGAAACAGAATTGGTCGAATAAAGAATAATCTGTCACATGATTTAATTAAACCATTAATTTTTTTATATAAATTCGAATCAATTTTTATATAGCGTGTAATTAGCATTATTATATGGACCTTAAAAAGGAATCAAGCAAATGCATTTGGATTAAGTATAAGATATATTAATAAGAATAATAGTGAAAATGGCGCTATAAATTTTATAAAAACGTTATATAACGATCCATAGGAAAAATTTTCATAACCATTTGTAATTTCTTGAATAATTTTATCCTTTCCCCATTTCCATCCAGTAAATAATGCAACACCAACCGATCCAATCATAAGAGAGTATTGCCCGAAAATAAGGTTCATAAAATCTAAAAATCCATAATTTCGGCCTTCAATGGAAATAAAATTAGATAAAGCATCTAAAGCACCAAGACTTAATGCCGCTGGTATTCCAGCACAAAATGCACCAATGCCAGCAACTGTCACAGATTTTTTTCTGGACCACTTAAATTCATCAATAAAATAAGCAACTGGTACTTCCACTATTGAAATCATAGAAGTAAGAGCAGCAATACCAAGTAAAATAAAAAATCCGCTTCCAAAAAGAGTTCCTAGAAACATCTCATTAAATATATTAGGGAGAACTACAAATATTAAACCTGCACCAATTGTTGGCTCAAGGCCAAAAGCAAATAGTGCAGGGAATATTGCTAAGCCGGCCATAAGAGCTATAATTGTATCAAGTGATGCAACCCAAGCAGCTGAAGAAATTAAATTTTCATTCTTGGAAAGATAGCTACCATATACAATCATAGTTCCCATTCCTAAGCTTAAAGAAAAAAAAGCTTGACCAACAGCTGCTAACACACTTCTTCCAGTAATTGCGGACCAATCAGGTTTAAATAAGAATTGAAAACCTTCTTTTGAACCAGGTAATAAAACTGATCTAAGCACCAAAAGAAACAAAATAACTAATAGGACGGGCATTAAAATTTTTGACCATTTTTCAATACCCTTTTTAACACCACCAAAAAGGATAGCCATTGTTAACGACATGAAAATTAGATGAAGAGAAATTGATGATAAAGGATTTGAAACAAATTCTGTAAATGAACTTGATATTTGTTCAGAAGTCATCGAAGAAAAAAATCCAGTAGCAGTTTTAAAAATATAAGCTAAAGTCCAGCCAGCAACTACACTGTAAAAAGATGCAATACCCCATCCTGTTAGTACTCCAAGAATTCCGAAATATTTCCAAGCACTATGTGGGGAAATGGAATTATATGCGCCTACTGGATTTTTTTTTGTATTTCGACCCAAAGCTAATTCAGCAATCAAAACACTTAAACAAATAAAAATAACAGAAAAAAGATAAATAAAAATAAAGGCTGCCCCTCCATTTTGACCTGCAGTAGTAGGAAATCGCCATATATTTCCTAAACCTATTGCTGATCCAGCCCCAGCAAGAATAAATCCCATTTTAGATGCCCAAGTTTCTCTATTCACTATCTTTCCCTTTTTTATTAGTTGTATGATTAGAAGTTTCTATATTCAAATCATTATATGTTGAAAGATGACTATCAACTAAAGCATCTACAAGATTATATATGTATACAAAAAAAGTATACCAGGCATACTTATTGCGATTATCACGATAATATTCTTTTGATTTTGAAAAAGAATAATTCCAATTTGTAAAAGAATTTTTATTTATTTGAAATTGATAAATCATCCATAGTTCACTTCCTAAAATTAAAATAGCCTTGATCGGTTTTTCGTTGTATAGTTGGCCACCACCAGGAATTATTGAATATTTTACAGCTTGTTTTGGGCTTTTTACCTTTACTGAATCCTGTGACATAAGGACAGAAATAAATGTTATACTTAACAATGCCATGCATTTCATCTACTACTACGAACGCCAAAGAGTAAAACCATTAGGGATAATTTCTACATCAAATTCTTTATTATCTCCTTCAATAATTTCACCATCTAAATGCATGGGTAAAGATTGCTTGCTTGTAATTCTTACCTTCTTAGATCGGCTCAATGAAACTTCAGGAAAATTATTAATTTTTCCGTTTATTAATCTCGTGAAATGTCTAATAATTTTACCTGCTTTAATATCAGAAACATGGCAAATGTCAAAAAAGCCGTCATGTAAATTAGCATCAGGAGCAAGACTTAAGCCTCCGCCAACAGACCAACCATTAGCAATACATGTTAAATAAGATAGATCGTTAATTACTATATCATCCATTTCAATTCTCATTTTTACTGATGACCATAGACGTAGTGTTTTAAAAACTGCCACAACATAAACCATTGTACCTCGAATTCTTTTTATTTTTCTACTTTGAATATTTGCAAAGGCATCAAAACCTATTCCTATGACATTTATAAAGTAACGTTCCTTATTAAAAAAACCGATATCACACAATACTGTTTTACCATTTAAAATTCCATCAATAGCTTCATTCATTTTCATTGGCAAATTAGCACTTCTAGCGAAATCATTTCCAGTACCTATAGGAACTATAGCCATTGGAGTATTTCCACCAACAAGACCATTCAGAACTTCGTTCATAGTGCCATCTCCACCAAAAACAGCAACTACATCAAAATCTGCCCTTCTTTTAAAGGCTATATTTTTTGCATGTCCTGATTTTGTCGTTTTAACAAGTTCGTAGTCTACCTTTTTGGCTTTTAGTAAAGTTTCTAATTTTGGAATCTTTTTAGCGGCTTTCCCACGTCCTGATGTAGGATTTACTATAAATAGAATTTTCATTGTTCTTTTTTAATCGCTATACAATCGATTTCTATGTCACTATCTAAAGGAAGATTGCAAACTTCTACAGAAGATCTTGCTGGAGGATCCTTGGGGAAAGTTTCTAAGAATACCTCGTTAAGCTCACTAAATCTAGATAGGTCTGTTAAATACACAGTAAACTTTAAAATATTAAACAATGAAGAATCTGATTCTAAAAGAATTGCTTCAATATTATTTAGTACTTGTCTTACTCTATCTTTAAATGTTCCATTAATAATTTTTCCAGACATTGGATTAATAGGAATTTGACCAGATGTAAAAATAAAATTTTCAAAAGATACAGCTTGGCTATAAGTACCCACAGCTTCAGGGGCATTTTCTGTAGAAATAATTTTTTTACCCATTATGCATATCTCCTTCAACAAGTTTTTTTATAATTATTGACATTTCAGAAAAAAGCTTATCAAAATCAATCTTTCCTTTTCCTCCAGCCGTAGCAAGATGAGGTTTACCTCCACCTCCGCCACCAATTTGATTGCCAATAATTTTTGCCAATTGATTTGCATTAAAAGATTTCTTTTTAATGTCATCTGTAACTACACATACGATTACTGATCTATTTTCTATGACAGATGCTAATATGGCTATACCAGAGTCTAATGAATCTCGTATTTTATCTCCAGTTTTCTTTAATAGGTTTAAATCATTAATTTGAAAAAGACCAGTTACAAATTTATATTTTCCTATATTTCTAGAATTTTTTACTATTTTGGATATTTGAACATCATTGATGTTAACTTGTTTCTTTTTAATTTCTTTTTCCAGATTTTTTCTTAATTCAAGAAGTGATTCAACTCTTGCCACTAATTCATCCTCATTAGAATTTAAAAGCATCTTTAAATCATGAATGCTATTAAAACCTTTTAAAAGATAATTTATTGATTCAAATCCTGTAACACAAACAAGCCTCCTTATACCTGTTGCTAATGAAGACTCTTCTTTTATTTTGAAAAAACCTATTTCTCCCGTTCTTTTTACATGTGTACCACCACATAACTCTTTTGAAAAGTTTCTTACGTCAATTACTCGAACTTGATCACCATATTTTTCTTCAAAAATTGCTTCAGCGCCCTCTTTTTTTGCTTCATCATAACTTTTTAAAGAAATATCAATTTTAGAATTTGTTTGAATTTCTTTATTCACAATTCTTTCTATAGAGTTAAGATCGTCAGAGGATATTTTTTCATAATGATTTATATCAAATCTCAAATAATTGGGACCCACTAAAGAACCGGCCTGTTGAATTTGATCGCCTAGAGTAATTTTTAATGCCTTGTGTAGTAAATGTGTAGCTGTATGATTTTTATTTATGTTTAACCTTCGTTCTAAATCAATTGTTGCGGTTATATTAGCTGAAGTTATCTTACTACCTTTTTCAAATTTGCAAATGTGGATATGATGAAGTCCATTCTTTATGGTATCTATAACATTCAATACAAATTCTTTACCAATAATTTTTCCTGTATCACCTATTTGCCCTCCTTGTTCGGCATAAAAAGGGGTTTTATCTAAAATGATTGAAATTTTATTTTCGCTCTCATTGTAACTACTTATTGATGCAGATATTGATAATTCATTGTATCCAACAAATTCTGTTTTTTTAACCTTTTTTATATGTGTCCAGATAATAGTTTTATTTGGATCAAATTTTGCCTTGTCACGTGCTTTTTTCTTTTGTTTTTTCATTAAACTTCTAAATTGAAGTTCATCGACTTGACAACCATTTTCCGAAGCCATTTGCACCGTTAAATCAAATGGAAACCCAAAAGTATCATAAAGTTTAAATGCATCCTTGCCAGAAATGATTTTTCCAGTTGTATTATTTAAAATGTTTTCAAATTGAATAATTCCACGATCTAAAGTTTCATTAAAATTTAATTCCTCAGATTCAACAACCTTTTTTATGTATTTAGATTTTTCAGATATCTCCGGATAAATATCGCCCATAATTTTTACAACAGGATCAACCAAATCTTTTAGAAAAGGTTTTTTATATCCTAAACTTCTGCCATACCTAGCAGCTCTTCGCAAAATTCGTCTCACTACATACCCCCGACCATCATTTGTAGGAATCACACCATCTCCTATCGAGAATGTAAGCATTCTAATATGGTCAGCTATAGCTCTATGAGCTATAAGGTTTTTTTCATACTTTACACCTAATAATTTTTCCTGTTGGGAAATTATGGGAAGAAACAGGTCCGTGTCATAATTGCTTGTTTTTCTTTGTAAAACTGCAGCTATTCTTTCAAGACCAGCTCCAGTATCAATATGTTTTTTTGGTAAATCTTCAAGTTTCCCATTGCTTAAACGATTATTTTCTATAAATACTAAATTCCATAATTCCCAATAGTCATCAGATACATTAACCCCTTTAGCTTGTTGATTAGAAATATTATTTCCAATATAATAATGTATTTCAGAACAAGGACCACAAGGACCTGTCTCTCCCATTTCCCAAAAGTTTTCTTTTTTGCCAAAAAACAACAATCTATCTGTTGAGATATCTGTAAAATCTTTCCATATATTGTATGCTTCTATATCTTCTTTATATACTGTAACCCAAAGTCTCTTTTTATTTAATTTCCAAATATCTGTAAGTAATTCCCAAGCCCATTTAATTGCTTCCTTTTTATAATAATCACCAAACGACCAATTACCAAGCATCTCAAAGAATGTATGATGATAAGTATCTAATCCTACTTGTTCTAAATCATTATGCTTCCCACTTACACGAATACATTTTTGACTATTATAAACTCTGAAACTTTTAGGAGATTCATTACCTAAGAGTACACCTTTAAATTGGTTCATTCCAGCATTGTTAAAAAGTAATGTTGGATCATCTTTAGGAATTAAGGAAGCACTTCTAACAAAGGAATGGTCTTTGTTAGAAAAAAAGTCAAAAAATTGCTTTCTAATTTCAGTAGACTTCATAATCAGAATTTAATTTGTTACGAATCTATAACCATCAGATGTCATTATAAAAATATAATCAGAATTCAAATTTGATGAATTAACCATATTTGTTACATTATTTTAAATATCTATTCTTAATTGATTAGTAATAATGTTTATATCATCCCAAGAAAAACCTTTTCTTAATAACATTCTATTTGCTCGATCAAAATCTTTTTTGCTAATCTTTTCTCTACTTTTGAAACCTCTTTTCTTTAATAGAGTGTTAATAAGACTATCTATTGGATATTGTTTATATGTTAAACGAATAGTTTTTTTAATAGTCTCATTATTTATTCCTTTAATATATAGTTCCTTTTGAAGAGCTTTTGGGCCTAAAAAGGAATTTTTAACCTTAAACTGAGCATATAGGTTTGCAAAATTTTCGTCATTGATAACTTGATCCTTTTCGAGTTCTAATACGACCTTATTTACTATCGTGTTACTCCAACCCTTTTGAATTAATTTATCTGTAATCTCTTTTTTACTTCTTGGACGGAAATTGAGCATATTAAGAGCTAAAAACTTTGCTTTACTAAAATTACTATTTTCATTAAAATTATCAGAATCATGAATAGTTTGCTCCCCAGACTTTTCTTCAGTCATTACTTAAAACTCACTATTGAAAAAACCAGAAGGAAATTCTCATAATAATAAATTGAATGTTTTCTAATTAGATTGAGTTTTAGATATGTTAATTAGAATCATTTGATTGTGTTTTATTTTCTTCAATTTCATTAAGACCTAAAAAAGCTTTTACTTCATTTTCTATTTTAGCTCTTGTATCAGAATATTCCCGTAAATATGCTTTTGTATTTTCTCTTCCCTGTCCAATTCGTTCATTTCCATATGAGTACCAGGCTCCAGATTTTTCAACAATATTTGCTGTAACAGAAAGATCTAGCAAATCCCCTTCATATGAAATTCCTTCTCCATACATTATATCAAATTCTGTCTGTCTAAAAGGTGGGGCACATTTATTTTTAACAACTTTTGCCCTAACTCTATTACCAATATTTGAATCTCCTTCTTTAATTGCACCAATGCGACGTATATCAATTCTTACTGAAGTATAAAATTTTAAAGCTCTTCCACCAGGTGTAGTTTCAGGATTCCCAAACATAACACCAATTTTTTCTCTTATTTGATTTATAAATATGACAGCAGTTTTAGACTTAGATACTGATCCAGTTAACTTTCTCAAGGCTTGAGACATTAATCGGGCTTGGAGACCAACAAAACTATCACCCATCTCACCTTCTAATTCGACTCTTGGAACTAATGCAGCTACCGAATCAACAATTACCAGGTCAACAGCACCGCTACGAACTAAAGTATCACAAATTTCTAATGCCTGTTCGCCAGTATCTGGTTGAGATACTAAAAGATCAGTAATATCGACTCCCAATTTTTCAGCATATGATGGATCCATAGCATGTTCAGCATCAATAAAAACACCATAACCTCCTAATTTTTGTGTTTCAGCTAAAATATGTAAGGCTAAGGTTGTTTTTCCAGAAGCCTCAGGTCCATATATTTCTGTTATCCTTCCCCTTGGTACACCACCTATACCTAAAGCTGAATCTAGAGATATAGCTCCAGTTGGAATTCCTTCTACGCCAACTATTAAATTGTCATCACCTAATCTCATAATAGAACCTTTGCCAAATTGCTTGTCAATTTGACCAAGCGCTAAGTCAAGAGCTTTGGTTTTATTGTTGGATTGCTTTTTTGTCATTAAAATGCTCCTTTTCCATATTCATTAATATCGTCGAAATTTTTATTGTTGACAACAAACCCAGAGATACGATCCATAGTTTATAATATACGAAAGTTCTATTTGTTTTTAATTATTGAATAGCTAATTATTTGAAAAGTAGTGTGTACCAAGAAGAGAATAAATAGGTCCACTTCCTATTGTTTCAGTCCTAAATAATGAAATCTTTTGCACTTTAAATTTTACTGGATTATAACTGGCATTTAAAAATGATGTTAAATCTGGAGTAGTTGTTTGGGGATATCTAATTCTACCGAGTGTAATATGGGGAATAAAATTATTGAAATTATCACTAGGATAACCATTTTGCGATAAAATTTTGTTTATATAAGATTCTAGATCACTTAATTTTGAAAGATTGCCATTAATTCCTAACCAAATTATCCGTGGTCTTTGAATTTTAGGAAAAATTCCTGTTCCTTTAATCTCTAAAGAAAACTCTCTGAAATCTTTTACAATATTTTCTAGAATATTATTTATTTTTTTGATTTCGCTATTAACTGTTGGTCCAATATATCGCAATGTTAGATGAATATTTTCTATATTAACCCAATTAACATTGTCTGTTTTTCTAAAGTTTTCTGATTTCAATCTTTTGATTTTTTCTTTTATTTTATTTCCAACATCTATAGAGATAAATGTCTTTATCAATTTTTCTCCCATTGTTTTTTTAAAGAATTATATCTATGAATTTTATCATAATTTATTTTACTACTTTAAAATTAGGCGGGTTGTTACCATAAAAATACAATTAGACTTATATAAAACTGGCATTTTAAGTAATGTTTTCTTCAAAAGAATCTATACTAAATTAATCCAGTTAATCTTAGCCTAATAATATTTAGAGCTTTTTGTGCTGATAATTCTTTATTAAATCTTCTATCATTAAAAAATGTTGATGAGTTAAAATATGGTTTAATACCATCATCAAGAGCAAAACAGGTAAAACCAATAGGTTTAGTATCTGTTCCACCTCTAGGTCCAGCAATACCAGTAATAGATAATCCCAAATCTGTATTGAAGATTTTCCTTACTCCTTTTGCCATTTGACATGCTGTCTCAACACTTACTGCTCCAAATTTATTTATTGTCTCAACATCAACGCCTAGGATTTTTATTTTAGATTCATCAGAATAGCAAACTACACCGCCTTTAAAATAGTTTGAAGAACTAGGAATATTTGTAATCCTATCGCCCAAAAGTCCTCCAGTACAAGATTCAGCTATAGACAATGTCATTCCTTGTTTCTGTAAAATTTCTCCTATAGATTGTTCTAATGTAACCCAATCTTCAGCATATACAAATTTACCCACCACTTTATATATTTCTTTTGCTAGGATGGATATGGCACTCTTATCATTTGATGTTAATCTGATATCAACACCACTAAATCCAGGTAAAAACCCTATTGAAACATTAGAATCAATAATTATATCTCCAAGCAATTCATGTAATACTGATTCCATTATTCCAGTTGTTCTAATATTAGATACAAAAAGTTCTTCTGGAACTAATCGTTTTAATTCAGGAAGTATATAATCTTCCATCATTGTCTTCATTTCAGTTGGTACCCCTGGAAGTAGAAAAAACCAAGTATCATCAATAATACAAGAAACTCCTCTAGCAGATCCTTTAGGATTTGATATAACATTACCCTTTTTAGGAACTAAAGCCTGATTTTTATTAACTTCAGGCATAGAAATACCCCTAGTTTTAAAACGAAATTTTAAATCTTCAAGATATTGTTCATCAATTTCTAGCTCTGTATTAACAAAATCGCAATAGGCATCAAGAGTAACATCGTCACTAGTAGGACCTAAACCTCCAGTACAAATTACTATATTTGCTTTATCAACTGATAAAGACATGGCATTAATGATTTCTTCTTTCTCATCTGGGACTGTTGTTCTCCATGTTGGCAAAATCCCTATGTCAATTAATTTCCTTCCAATCCAAGCACCATTTGAATCAACCGTATAGCCACCTAGTAATTCATTCCCAATAGTTATGATTGAACTTTTCATGTAATACTTATTATTGCTTTTGTTATAACACCTGAATATAATCCGGCTATTAAATCATCGGACATAATACCTAGACCTCCCTCTAATTTTTCAAATCTATTAACAGGATAAATTTTAAATATATCGAATAGTCTAAATATTATGAATGCGGTTAATAACCAGATTGCAATTTTAGGTACAAAAAGCAATGCTACCCACATCCCAACACATTCATCAATAATTATATAAGAAGGATCTTTAACGTTATTTTTTCTCTCAATAAAGCCAGTTGAAAAAACACCAATTGTAAAGATTAACAATAAAATAAAAATTAGATTAAGAGTTTTTATATCTGGTAAATAGATCCAGCCAAGAACAGCTACAAGACTTCCCATGGTTCCTGGTGCAAATGGAAAGTATCCTAAACGAAAACAAGTTGAAAAGAAATCCGCACCAAAAAAAATAATTGTTTTCACATATTACGCTTTGAATTACCTATAAACAAACGAATGGCATATCTATTGACATATAGATAATTTATCCCAGTGTAAACTGTAAATATTGTGGTTAATAATACACAATGCCAAATTAGATTAAATCTATCAATAAATTCTATATAAATTGAATTGTTGAAATCTGGAAAGTTTTTAAAAGTTAAATAAATTAAAATTATAACTATTGAAATAAGTTGAATTCCTGTTTTTGCCTTTGCTACTTTACTTGTTACTAAACTTATTCCTTGATTGATAAAGACCATCCTCAAGCCAGTAACAAATAAATCCCTAAAAATAATCAAGATGACCATCCAAAAAGGTATTTTCCCCAATAGGGCAAAAGAAAGGAATGAAGAAACAACAAGAATTTTATCAGCTAATGGATCTAAAAACTCACCAGCTTTTGAGACAAGATCCTTTTTTCTTGCAATATGCCCATCAAAAGCATCTGTAATAGCTGCAATTATAAAAATTATTAGAGCAAAAAGTTTTGACCATGGAGATTCATAAAATAAAAAAAGTATGAAAAGAGGAGTTAATAAAATCCTGCCAATAGTAAGTACATTAGGAAGCATTATATTTCTCTCCGACCTTCAAGTGCACTCACAAGTGTTGCTTCATCTGTATACTCTAAATCACCTCCCACAGGTATTCCACTAGCTAATCGAGTAATTTTTACATCTTTTTCTTTTAATACTTTTGCTAAATACAATGCGGTGGTTTCACCTTCTGAACTTGGATTTGTCGCAAGTATAATTTCCTCTGTTCCAGTAATTTTATCAAGAAGAGTAGAAATATGAAGTTTTTCTGGTCCAATTCCATCTAAAGGGGATAAAACCCCTCCTAAAACATGATATTTACCATTATAATGTTTAGTTTTTTCAAAAGCTACCAGATCAGTTGTATCCTCCACTACACATATTAACATATTATTTCTATTCTCATCAGAACAGATGGAACAGGGTATAATTTCAGAAATATTATGACATGTTGGGCATTCATGTATTTGTGCTTTTACGTCACTAATTGCTTGAGAAAGTTCTTCTGCCCATAGATTTTTTGACTTTAATAAAAAGAAAGCCATTCTCTCTGCAGTTTTTTTACCAATTCCTGGGAACTCAGATAAGCCCAATACAAGTCTGTTAAATGATTCAGGTAAACCGTTCACTAAGAATCACTTTGTAAATTCAAATTACCTAATTCACTCATCATACTACCAGATACTGAAGACATTTTTTTCTGTGATGCTTTATTAGCCTTTTTCACACCTTGATTAACAGCTGCTACAACAAGGTCTTCAATCATCTCTATATCATCACCCAACAAATCAGGATCAATTTTTAAGGATAATAATTCATATTTACCATTAATTTTTGCTTCAACCATACCACCTCCAGCCTGACCGATTAAAACTAATTTTTCAAGTTCAGCTTGAGTTTCCTCAATCTTTTTCTGTACATTTTTCGCTTGTTTTAAAATATTTTGAAAATTTCCTTTACCAAACATTTTCTCTCCTATTTATCTTTAAATTTTAATTCTCCACCAAATACTTCTAGCATTTTTTTTGTCACTAAATTTTTTTCCTTATTATCCTCTGATAATTTTTTTTCACTTATTACGAAATCAACCCTTAATTCCTTGTTTAAAATATTATTTAAACTTTTTTCAATTTTTCTTGAATTCTTCTTTAAAACTTCAATTTGAAATTTATTACTTTTTGAAAAAGCTATAATAATTTTAGATCCAACAACTTCTATTGGTTTACCACTAGATAAAAAAGTCCCAATAGAAGCTCCACTTTCAGATACTTTTGAAAGTAGAGATTTCCAATTTTTAGAAACTTCTTCTAACAATTCAATTGAGTCAGCTGATGATTCAATTTTAGCTTCAGGATTTATTTTTTTAGTTTTTTTCTTTAGATTATCAGTGTTTTTGTAATTAACACTAGAAGTATTTAATTCTTCATCAGAAACTAATAAATCGTTTCCATCCTTTTTTTTCAGCTTTTGACTTTCCTCATTATTATTAACCAAGTTTTCTATTACAATTTCTTTTTTATCGATAATATTTTCAGTTTTCTTTAAATCGATTGAAGTATTTGATTCAATATTTGTTGTAGATAGTTTTTCAATTAGGTCTTCAATGATTATTGACGAGTCCATCTCTAATAATTTTAACATCATTACTTCTACATATACCTTAGTTTGTTCTATATGTTTTAGTTCAGATTCCATTTTACTCGAAATATCTAGAATTCGAATGATATCTCGAGAGTTCCATTTTGTGGAATTTTCCTTGTATTGAGATTTTAAATCTGATGTCATATCTAAAATTTCTTCTCCTTCATCAATAGTAGAAATTAATAGGTTTAGTAAATGACTATTAAAACCTCTAATAAAATCACTCAAAGAATAACCGCTTACATAAATTTGATTTAGAATTTTTAATAAAGAATTTCTGTTTTTAGATAATAATGAATTAGAAACTTTAAAGAATATATCTACTGGTATGATTCTAAGCATTTCAATAGCATCCTTCATCGTGATATTATTGCCAGAAAATGCTAGAAGTTGATCTGTTAAACTTAAAGCATCTCTTAAACTCCCATCTGAATTATTTCCAATTAAAGTAAATACTTCATCCTCAATAGAAAAATTTTCTTTTTTTGCAATATTATTTAAACATTCATTAATAGTTTTTACAGAAATTCTATGAAAATCATATCTTTGACATCGGGAGATTATAGTTGGTAAAACCTTATTCGATTCTGTTGTAGCAAAAATAAATTTTACATGTGCTGGAGGTTCTTCAAGAGTTTTAAGTAATGCGTTAAAGGCTGCTTGAGTTAACATATGCACTTCATCAATTATGAAAATTTTATATCGTGAATTCATAGGTGAGTATTTTACAAGATCCCTCAAATTTCGTATTTCATCTATGCCTCGATTTGATGCACCATCAATTTCTATAACATCCATATTACGTGAAGATGATATTTCTTCACAATTGTTACATCCATTACAAGGGTTACCACTATTCCTTTCAATGCAATTTAATGCTTTTGCTAAAACACGAGCTGTTGTTGTCTTTCCAACACCTCTAGGACCACAAAATAAATAGGCATGTGCAATCCTATCTTTTTTAAATGAATTTAAAATTGTTTGTGTAACATGTTCTTGACCTAGAATGTCATGGAATGTTTCGGGTCTATATTTTCTTGCTAATACTAAGTAACTCATTTTTACCTTTGCGAGTTATAAAGGTATCTAATTTACTCGACCATTCAATGTAAGTTATTTCTACCAAAATGTGATAGAGTACTTTAAAACTAGTTAATTAAATTCTGTACTATTAAAAACAATTGATAAGTTAATTAGAATTAATAGTTGTAGTAAACATAAGTATAAAGAATTTTAACTTTAAGCATTGAATAAAAATAATACATATGAGTCAGCATGGAATGATGAAGATGCTGAATGGTATTCAAAAAATTGTGGAGAACATTTATCCACAATTTTATCAGTTCAATTGGCAAATTTAAAACCTTCTGATGTCGTATTAGATATTGGATGCGGAAGTGGTAATTCATGCCGAAAAGCTGCGGAATTTACAGTTACTGGCAAGGTAATTGGTATAGATCCAACTCCAGGAATGATTAGAATTGCGAAAAGGTTGTCAAAAAAAGAAATTTTACAAAACCGTATTAATTATTTTTATGGTTATGCCGAGGATATTCCATTTAGCAACAAGTCTGTTGATGTAGTATTAGCTATAAATTCCATTTTTCACTGGGGTAATATAAAAAAAGGTATTTTGGAAACATTTAGAGTTTTAAAAAGTAATAAATTTTTTTTTATTGCTGATCAATTAAAAAATGATAATACGATGAATGCTAAGGGGAAATTAGCTTACGCAGAGAATATGATATTATTATTGAAAAATTTAGGTTTTAATAAAAGTTCTTATAAAATATATAACATAAAGAATGATCAAATGATATTTTTTTCTTCAAAAAAGGTCGATTAAAAAAACTTATTTACTATTTTTCTTTTTTCTTCTAAAAAAACCTTTTTTTGCTGGTTTCTCTTCTTTTTTTGATTTTTTCTCAGATATAGTTTCTTTTACAGGCGAATCACCTTGGGCTTCTAATCGTTTTTCCCAATCACTCATTTCTTCTTCAGCAGCAGTTTTTGAAGGTTTTTTAGATTCTGATATATTTTCCTCACCTTTTTCGATAAGTTCTTTAAGTTTTTCATTTCTTTCTGCGGATTGTGATTTTAACATATCAAGTAATGTTGTTACCTCATCATTGAAATCAGCAACTGTTTTTTCTAGTCGCCTCATCAATTCTTCTAAAAATTCTTCTCCATACCCTGGCGCAATACCATCAGTTAATTGATTGATTTTAGCCATTAAAAATTCTTTTTGTGCGTCTACATTGACTTCTTGTTCTTCAACCATCAATTGCCCTCCAATAATTAGATATACTAAAAGAATATATATGTTTCAATTGTTTTTTACCAATTTTTAAGGAATTAAAGAAATTACTTTTTTTGGAGATGCAAGTACAGATACAGCTTCAAAAATTTCTCTACCTGTAAATAAACCTACACCAAGACCAAAAAATCTATTATACCAAATCATATCAATTCTAGGACGTTTTTGTATGTTCCAAATTTCAGCAAAGGTTAATCCTAAAGATGCTCCAATACCAAAAGCTAACATTTTTTTCCATAAAAGCCCATCATCTAATAATGGTTTATATGATATTGATTCCAAATCTTCTAATGAAAACTGCATTTTTTTTATTGGTGATTGAAAATCGATTGTATTTTTTGTGTAATTAAGAAATGTACCAGTAAATAACTTCCCATTTTTATGTTTAATTAAACAATAAGCTCCTAATGGAATATCATCCATGACATTATAATCTTGCAAAAAACTTAATAAATCCAATTGTTTTTGACGGTTTTCATTAGATATATATGGATGACTACCAGCTTTATATTTTAAACGTTGGAGTTGAAGCCACGAATATCTTCTCTTTTTAATTTTTCTTCTATTATTTTCAGAATAAATAATTTTTGCCATATAACGATTTTCAGATAACTTATAAAATTGTGCACTTTCAAAATTATTTATATCAGGAAACAATCCAATTAAGGAATTTTCTGCCGCATCAATAGATGAGCCCACTTTTATTGACAAAACAATAATATCCTTATTGTTTTCAGCAATAAGAAATTGGGATATAATAAAAGTATATATAAAATATTTATTTAGATTCAAGTAGCTTTATTATTTCACCATCTTCTGGGAACCGATCCAAAAGTTTTTTTGAAAAAATTAATTTACTTTCTAATGCAATTTCAAATACGCCACCGCCTGAAGGAATAAAGGTCAATTGTTTAATATCAGTACCATACTTCTCAAGAATTTCGCTTGCCAAACTGGAAGCCTTGGGGAGGTAATTTCACTGGTTACAATATTCGATGGATATTTTCATAATTTCTCCTATTTATAAAAAGAACACACCCAAAACACACCAAAAATAGCAAGGAGAATTGATAGTGCTATTAAAAACTTAGCAGCTTTATCAAAACCCTTCCTTCCAGAATCAAATTTTAATACAGTTTTTAAGTCATTATTCTTCATAAAATGTTAAAAATCAAATACTGTCTCAATTGTAGTCTGCTTAATTGGTTCAAGCCCAGTTCCTTTATCACGATAAAATTGCTTATAATTCCATACAACGCTTACTCCTTTAGCAACTTCATATCCTAGCCGATATCCTAAAACTGTATTTATTGTAGGGTTTTCAAAATCAAATGGATTTTCATCATTGTTTCTTTGAAAAAAAGCTTGGGCTACGCTGAGCTTAGGTATATTCTCAGTATTTACATTTATGTTTGTATTGAAACTTCTAAATTTGATGGTGTCAGCTACCATATTTGCATAAGAAGCTTTAAAATTAGCGATATTTAGAAAATCAAAACCAAGAGATCCATAATAACCTTTTGTATTTATTTTTGTTGTTGAATCAGCAAATACTAACATGTCTTTGGTAAAAACTTCGGTGCCAGCATCAGAATATATTGGTAAAATTCTATTAAGATCGTAGGCTTGATCAAAAAATTTCGGTAGAAAATAATCGTTCTTAATACGGTATTCGATACTAAAAGTAATAAACTTTAAAATAGTTCCTCGCAAACCTGGTACAGTAAAACCAGTGCCAGAACGTTCAGTCCTAGAAAATTGTTCACTATCAACTAAAGGAAAATTTAAACGATTAAATTCAGAGTATACCAATAGACTAAAAGACTCACTATTTACAATTGGATACCCAATATCTAAAGTAAAACCATTTGCTATACTTTTATTTTTTTCTATACTAAATGGTGTAGGTTTTAAACTAAGAGAATCGTCTAATTGATCATATATATTATCTCCATCTGCATCTATATCCCATCTTGATGAATCAAGACCATAATGTGGGTCCGGGAGACCATCTCTATCTGTATCATTCCAGAGTTTTGTACTATCAGGGAAATCATCAAAAATATCTGGATAAGTATCATCATCAGTATCTTTTAAACCAGAAAACTGGTTCATGTCTGTAACATAACTAACACCTAACGTCAATGGAATATTCTCAGAAACAGTAAAAGTACCTCTAAGACCAAGAATTGTACCTCCTCTGACAAAATCTTTAATATTAGCTAAAAACAACTCAGAACCGAAACGATTTAAATTAAGACCAGTATTAAGACCTACACGCCTGACAGTTGGAAATTCCATCATATTGGAATATCCAGATAATAAACCACCGTACCCTAGTGTAATATTCTCAAGTGATCCAATTTTAAACCAAATTGGATCTGATTTTTCAGCCCATCTTATATAAAGAAACTTATCTAATAAATCTGTGGTTTCATCCCATTCGTCTTTTCTGATATTTCCATCATTGTCAACATACAGAACTAAATCCAACCCTATACCTAATTTACCAAGATTAATTTCGGGCCTTAGAGCTAACTGGTTAAATATTTTTCCATCAATTGTTGCGGAGCCTACTCCTAATCCCATTCCAAAGGGTTTTGGTAGATCTGGAGTAGTTTCATCAGTATCATTAGTCTGGTTCAAGGTGTCTGATAGAATTTCATTAGTTTCTTCTTCTTCTTCAAATAAATTCTCAATTTCCATATTCTCATTATCCAAATTTTCTTCAGCTGGAATATCTTCTTGAACTGAAGAATCATCCGTTTCTTGGAAATCTTGATCTTCATTTTGAAGTTGAACATCTTCTGGTTCAGATTGAATTTCTTCTGTCGGTTCATTTTCAGGGTCAACTGGAATTTCTTCTGGATCCGCTGGTGTTGATAAAACTTGACCAGTTGCTGTGGACAATGTCATTTGACCAGGACCTAGAGTAACAGATTGACCACTTATAGTATTAAATATATCTAGAACTCCTTCTAGGCCGTAAAATTTATCAAAACCCATTTGATTAATTATAGACCAAAATTGGGTTCCTTTTACACTTGCTACTGAGACTGGAGTCTCTACACGAAAATCTTTTTTCTTATCTTTTTTTACATCAATAAGAATTTTTCCAAAGTTTATATCTATTGTACGTGTATTTTCAGTATCCATAAATTGAAATTGTGTATCTTCTCTAATTTTCAAAATACTTTTGTCATCTAGGTATATAACCATACAAAAGCCTTCTTTTCCAACGTTTATAATATCCCCTGAATAGATTGGGCCACCAGGTTTTGTAGTAGTAAAATTTCCTGAACCTAAAGATTTTAGCTGAACATCTCCGCGCAATTTTGTAACTCTAGCTATGGTTTCTTGCGTATAAAGGTTTGATATAAAAACAATAAAAATTAAAAACAGATAGTAATTCTTTAATATTAGAAAAACTTTAAATAATCTTTTTGGATTTTTGTTCATACTTAATAGTATTAATTTAGTTTAGAATTTACTTTTAGATAAAACAATCACCTAACTACGTGTTAATTAATATTCACCTAATTATTCTATTTATTTAAATTTAAAATGTTAGTTATTTCTTTTGTTTGATCTTCGTCACATAAAAAAAGAAACGAAATCCATTGGTTCAGCCCGTATTAGCATACTAAATTCTATTATCTAAAATTATTACTCCTCAAAACTTTAAATTCAATAATGAAAATATTTTATATAATCAAAAGAAAGAAAGATGGCTGACTTTTTTGACAAATTAATTAAAGAAGAACCTTATACAGAATACTCTCTTGATATGTTTTCTAGAAGCACTGGAAAAGATCATGCAGAAATAATGCAATTCAACCGTTGGCGAGATCAGGTTAGCAATGCAAATAAATATACATTTGAAGTACCCCATCTTAATGCACAGACTCCTGAAATTACTGTAAGAAGAGAAAATGGCGACGAATACAATTTAATTAGTTTTGCTAGTTATAATTATCTTGGTTATTCATATCATCCTCAAGTAGTTGAAAGTGCAAAAGAAGCCCTTAATAAATATGGTCTTGGAGCAACTGGCTCTCCAATCCTAAATGGAACGTTCCAAGTACATAAAGAATTAGAAGATAAAATTACAAACTTTTATGGTCAAAAGGATTATGGGGTAACTCTTTTTTCTTCAGGTTATGGTGCAAATCTTGGTACAATATCAGCTTTTGTTCATAAAGGTGACCATGTGGTTTTAGATCGTTCTTCTCATGCTTCACTTATTGATGGTGCAGTTCTTTCTCAAGGGAAGATATCTCTTTTTAGACATAATGATGCAGAATATCTTGAAAAAGTGTTAAAAAGATTGGACTACAAAAATTCTAGAATTTTAGTTTGCTGCGAAGGTGTTTATAGCACTGATGGAGATTATGGGACCCTTAGAGATATAATTGATATTTCTAAAAAGTATGGTGCCGCTGTTTTAGTGGATGAAGCCCATTCATTGTTGGTTGCCGGTGAAAAAGGTCGAGGTGTATGTGAAGAACAAGGAGTTTTATCCGAAGTTGATATGATAATTGCAACATTCAGCAAATCTTTTGGTGGTGTTGGTGGTTGTCTTTATGCAAAAAAGAAAATTACTAATTATATAAACTATTATGCTCGGTCTCGTATGTTTTCCTGTGCCCTTGATCCTGGAGTTGCTGGAGGACTAATTAAATCTGTAGAGCTTGCTGGAGCTTCTGATGGTAATGAACGTAGAAAAAGAATTACAGAAAATGCAAATTATTTAAGATCAAAATTAGCTAATCATGTTGATATTGGAACATCCTCTAGTTGGATAATCCCAATTATTTATGGTGATGAACGCCTTACCCTACCACTAAGTGATTATTTACAAAAGAATGGTATAGATATTTCATTAATGACATTTCCAGCTGTTCCCAAAAATAAATCCCGTATTCGCGCCTTTGTTACTTCTGAGCACACAAAGGAACAACTTGATATCGGTGCTGAAACTATTCTTAAGGCCGCTAAAGAATATAAATTTTTCAAGGACTAAATGACTAAAGGACTTAAATATGGAACACTACCCTAGTGACGACTTAATTATTTGGGAATTTAATTTTGCTCTGACAACCTTTTTTGAAGTTGAAACAGATTTGTTTCATAAATACTTACCCTCAACAATAAATCCTATGGAAGTATCCCCAGGTATTGGTTTAGTAAACCTTACAGCATTTAATTTTCCTGCTGGTGGATTAAACGGAAAATTACCGGAATTTCAAGAGTTAATTTTTAGTGCTATAGTTTCTCCTGATCTTTCTCGTGGCGTACCTAAATTCGCTATGTATGTCTTATCTCTAGGAAGTAACTGCCAGGAACATCTTATTCATAGTGCTGATTACTATAAACTTCCTATACATGGGATGCTTACTGATACCATTGTTGATCCAAACTCAATTTCAATAGACTATTCTGATAAAGATGGAAAGATTTTAAATATGAATAATTGTTCTCCTGAAACTAATTTTAGAAATGAAGAAAGGTATTTTCAGGCTTTTACTTCAGATGGTGACAATCTTACTATTGCAGATTGTTATATTGAAGCTCCCCTATTTGAACATCAATTGACAAATGATGCTGGATCCTTAAATGTTCATCCTTTCTTGAAAAATATTGATTTTGAATTAGCAGATCCACTGCCTTACTTACAAATGATTAGCCGTCCAGGTGAAATTGGCCGCCAATTTTATTATAGACCAAGCAAGTTTTAAAAAATTATTTTCGCCTGAACATTCTGCTATTACTGTCTCCACCGCTTAATATGTAAGCAATCAAATCAAATACTTCATCTTCTTTAAGCATTGACAATAATCCTGATGGCATTGGAGATAAAAGTGACATTTGAATATCTAGTACCTTGTTCCTATCAATACTGACAACATTATTTGGATTAAACATGTCAATGTTAACCATAACATCATTGTGATTTAAATTAACTATAAGGCCAGTTATAATCTTTCCATCGTCCATAGTAATATCAGCCGGAGCATATTGATCGCTCATAACTTTACTTGGATTAATAATATTATCTAATAAATCATGGGCTGAAAATCTTCCAACTGAGCTAGTAAGATCTGGACCTGTCATACCACCCTCATTATTAAACCTATGACAAGAAAAACAACCCGCAACAGAGAACATTTTACGTCCTTTTTCAAAATCTCTATTTTTTAATTTCTTTCCAATCTTTCTACTTAGTTCATTTACAGTCCATTCTTTTACATATTCACGCTCAATCATGTCTTGAGCCATCAATTCAAATGGAGATTCAGCTACAAGATCCTTTTCAAGGATAGCATCAACCATTGGTCTTTTATCCTTCGGAACACTACCGAGTGCATCATTGAGGATTAATTCAATAAACTTTTCAAAACTTGCCCCACC
>CEUY01067293.1_pt1 | contig 21259 bp, 20 predicted proteins | sample 361481 | NCBI WGS metagenome assembly CEUY01 (sample SAMEA2622737, study PRJEB7988) | marine metagenome | isolation source: saline water (ENVO:00002010), including | reverse complement strand
ATTATAGATACTAGCATAAAAAAAATATGATTCTATAAATTAGAATTATATAAATCAGAAATATTTTTACAGGAGCAAAAACTAAAAAATGAACATATTATTTTTGAAAGATTTATTGCCTACAGCAAGAGCAGGAGATGTTAAAAACGTAAAACCTGGATTTGCTAGGAATTTTCTTATACCTCAAGGAGTGGCTGTATTAGCTACAGAAGAAGCTCTTCAAAGAGCCACAAAACTTCGAGCAGAAGCTGAAGATAGAAGAATTCAAGAAACTAAAGATTGGCAAGTTGTTGCAGAAAGTCTAAAGGATGTTGAATTAGATATTGAAGTAAGAACAGGACCAACTGGTAGATTGTATGGTTCGATCACTCCTAATATTATTGCTGAAGCATTAGAAGAAAAAACAGGAAGACCTATGAATAGAAGGTTTTTTAATATTACTGAACCTATAAGGGTTATAGGAAAATTCAAAGTATTTGCAAAATTTGTTGAAGAAGTCACATTAAATATTGTATTAAATGTTATTCCTGATGAAGAATCTGTAAAAGTAATGGAAGAACACAAGATAGAACAGGAAAAACTAAAGAAATTAGAAGAAAAAGAAGCTAATTCTGAAGAAAATTCTGAAGAAAATTCTGAAGAAAATTCTAATAACGAAGAAAACAATCAAAAAACCTCTTCTGAAATTGAAGAAAATGGAGATAATAATTCAAATAATTAGAAAAAATTTGGATTATTAATGGTGTTATCTGACAAACTATTCCCACATGATATATCTGCTGAAGAATCAGTTATTGGTTCTTTATTACTAGATGGCATGTCTTTTACGAAAATAGCATCTTTTCTTGAGCCAGAACATTTTTATTTAGAGCCTAACAAAGTAATTTTTGAGATAGCTCGAGATTTATTTAACAGACAAGAGCCTATAAACCAAATTACCATAGCTCATGAACTTGAAACTCAAGAAAAACTTGAAGTGGTAGGAGGAAGAGCCTATCTTGCTAAAGTTGTTGATGTTGTTCCTACTTCTATACACATAAAACACTATGCAAATCTAGTCAGAAGAACAGCAACGATGAGAACACTAATCAATGCTGCTGAAAATATTTCAGATATAGGATTTGAAAATGATCCAGATGTAGATACTTCTTTGGCTAAAGCAGAAGATATTATTTACGGAATTAGAAATGATCAACCAAGCAGAGACTTTGTTCCACTTAGAGAAACCTTAACACCTTTTCTTGAAACCTCTACAAGTGAAATAAATAGTGGAGAAAATGCTCCAATAGGTTCAGGGTTTAAGATGCTTGATGAGCTATTAGGTGGATTGCAAAGATCTGATATGCTAGTACTTGCCGCTAGACCTTCAGTAGGAAAATCTATGTTTGCTTTGAATTTAGCAATAAATTCAGCAATGAATGACCATAAAGTAGCAATATATTCTCTTGAAATGGGAAGAGAGCAAATTGCTACAAGGATGTTAGCAACACAAGCAAGAATTAATATGCATTCATTAAGAATGATGAGATTAAGTACATCTCAAGAAAACAGATTAATCGATGCTATTGGTAAACTTTCAGACTTATCAATTTTTATAGATGATTCCCCTATACAAAGTGTTGCTGAAATGAGAGGTAAAGCTAGAAGATTACAACTTGAATATGGGCTAGATTTTATAATTTTAGACTATATGCAATTACTAAGTAACAATAAAGGCTCAAGAGAGACAAACAGAGCACAAGAAGTTTCAGAGATTTCTAGACAAGTTAAGGCAATGGCTAGAGACTTAAAAGTTCCAGTCTTAGCGATATCTCAACTTTCAAGAGCAATTGAACACAGACAATCTCATAGACCATTATTGTCAGATTTAAGAGAGTCTGGATCTATTGAACAAGATGCAGATGTAGTTATGTTCATTCATAGAGAAGAAAAGTTTGTGACTAAAGAGGATTGGATTAAAAATAATCCTGGAATTCCTTATCCTGAAGGTCAAGCTGAAATAATTGTTGCAAAACATAGAAATGGTCCAACTGATACAGTCCCTCTTGCAGTGGACGATTCAATAGGAAGATTCGTTTCTATTGATTCAGTTAGAAATAATCAAATGTCAACTCAAGAGAATTAATTTTGGAAAGCCTTAAAGAAATATTAAATAATAGAAAATTCACTTCAAATTATTTTGAAGAACTTGAAAATGAATCTGACTTTCTTGAATGTGAAATTTGTAACTCTGCAAGATGGATAATTGTAAATAAAGAAACAGTTCCTTGTTCATGTCAAAAAGGTAAATCTGATGATTTAGAAACTAAAATAAAATTAAGATTTGCAGGAGTAAATCAACTTTTAGAATATGACCTAAAAAAATTTAGAATTGATGGAAAAATAGGAAAAGCAGATCCTAAGAACTTGAGAGAAAATTTAAGAAAAGCAGATGATTACTCAAAAAATCCTATGGGATGGTTGGTTATAAGTGGTGAACCAGGAACAGGCAAAACTCATCTTGCTGTAGGAATAGCAATTAATTGTATAAATAACGACAATACAGTGATTTATAAATCTACTCAAGAATTTATAGATATCATTACTAATACAAATTCAAACTCTGATGAAAATACTTTTAATGAACTTATAGATTATCCATTTCTAATAATTGATGATTATGGAAATCAAAAATATTCTGAATGGATAGAAGAAAAAATGGATCATTTATTCACTTATAGATATACACGAAAGTTACCAACAGTTGTTGTTATAAATAAAAACATTTTAGATTTTGATGAGAGATCACAAACTAGATTCACGGATCCAAATCTAGTACAGACTATTCACCTTGATTCAAAAGGTACTAATCATAAAGGAAATGGAATTCCTAAAGTTTTTGAAAATTCAAAATTAAGAAAATTAACTAGGAAGCCAAACAAAGAATTAACTCAAGAAGAAAAAATAACATTTGATTCAATAGAGATGGCTCTACTAAAATCTAAGGAATTTGTTGAAAGTGAAAATCCTTCTTGGCTATTTATTCATGGTGGAACGGGATCTGGAAAGAGTTACCTTACTGCGGCAATCGCAAATGAAATAAATAAAAAAAATTCAAATCTTTTTTATATCTCATCATCTGAACTAATTGATAACGTTAGAGATTTTGTAAGATCTAATCAAGGTAAAGGTTTTGTTTATGACTTGTGCAAAGATGTAGATTACCTTTTTTTAGATGACTTATGGGGGCATAATAATACAAAATGGTCTGATGAAATTATTTACAACCTTATCTCATATAGACAAGATAACTTAAAATACACAGTTATTAATTCGAGTATAAGTCATGAAAAAATAAAAACTTATAACTCAAATAAAGAACAATTATCTTCTGATTCAATTTTTACAGAAAAAATCTGTTCAAGACTATCTAACAAAAATCTAGTAGAACAGATTTCATTGGTTTCTTCCGATATTAGAAAAAAAAGAATAACAAGAAAAAAGTAAATGGTAAAACTATTTAGAGATTCTAAAGAACTACGAAAAGAAGTTGAAATAATTGACGAAAGTTCTACTTCATTATTTTTAAAAGATAAAAATATAGTAAAAGTATTTGAAGGATGTGAATGGGCAGAAGGGCCTATTTATTTGAAAGAAAAAAATATTGTTGTATGGTCAGACATCCCAAATAACAGAATGCTTTATTACGACTTAAAAAATGATAAAACTGGTACCTACAGACATCCTTCTAATTTTTCAAATGGAAACAGTGTTGATTTAGATGGTTTTATGATTACAGCTGAACATGGACGTAGAGCAGTGAGCAGAACAGATCAAAATGGTAATGTAGATATAATAACCAATCAAGTCGATGGGAAAAAATATAATTCCCCTAATGATCTTATTTGTAAATCTGACGGGTCAATTTGGTTTACAGATCCTCAGTATGGAATCATGAGCAATCATGAAGGTTATGAATCTCGATCAGAAACAATTTACAACGGTGTTTATATGATTGATAAGATGAATATTGTTACATTACTTACATCTGAGATTGATGCACCAAATGGAATAGCTTTTTCTCCAGATGAAAAAATTGTTTATATTACTGATACTGGATCTACTGGTAATATTTTTTCCTATGATATCGTGGACAACTCCATAGAAAACAAAAGAGTTTTTGCTACTCCCAGGCCTGGAAAGCCTGATGGAATCAAGGTTGATGTTAATGGAAATCTATTTTCATCAGCTTGGGACGGTATACAAATTTATTCCCCTAAAGGAGAATTAATAGCAAAGATACAAATTCCTGAGCAAAGAACAGCAAATTTATGTTTTGGAGGAGAAAACTTTGATGAACTATTTATCGCTTCAGATAAATCTTTGTATAAAATAAAAATGCAAACTAAAGGTGATCAAGTAAATTAATTATGAATATAGAAGAAAAATCGATAAACGCGCTTAGATTTCTTTCAATAGATCAAGTAAATAGTGCAAACTCTGGGCATCCTGGAGCTCCAATGGGAGCTGCTCCAATTGCTTACACATTATTTAAAAAAATCATGAAACATAATCCCAATAATCCTAAGTTTTATAATAGAGATAGATTTATATTATCTATAGGGCATGCTTCAGCTTTACTTTATTCTGTTTTATATCTTTCAGGATATGACTTTGAATTAAATGATCTTAAGAAATTTCGTCAATTTGGTTCAAAAACACCAGGCCATCCTGAGAGAGATTTAAGCCTAGGAATAGAAGTTACTACAGGTCCCTTGGGCCAAGGATTTGCAAATGGAGTTGGTATGGCAATTTCTGAAAAAATGTTGTCCTCAAAATACAAAAAAATAATTGACCATTACATATATGGGATAGTTGGCGATGGAGACTTGCAAGAAGGTATTGCATCAGAAGCTGCATCCTTAGCTGGAACCTTAGGACTCGGAAAAATAATTTATATATATGATTCAAATAACATATCAATAGATGGAAGCAATGATCTTGCTTTTACTGAAAACGTAGGAGATAGATTTAGATCCTATGGATGGGAAGTCTTTGGAGATATAGATGGATTAAATATAAATGAATTAGAAAGTACAATAAACAAAGCAAAAAGCAATTTAAATAAACCAACTCTTATTATTGCTAAAACAACAATAGGTTATGGATCCCCTAATAAATCTGGAAAAGAATCTGCACATGGTGAGCCACTTGGTGAAGATGAAACAGTGCTTACAAGAAAAAATTTAAACTGGGAATATTCAGAATTTGAAGTTCCTCAAGATGTTAAATTACATATGAGAGAATCTGTTGAATATGGAAAAGATATAGAATCAAAATGGAATTCAAAATATAAAGATTTTAAGAATCAAAACCCTGATTTAAATAAAGAATTAGAAAAAATATTACATGGCGAACTCGACTTTGACTGGGATGCTAAATTATTAGATTCTATCAATGAAGTAAATGATGCAGAAGCTACAAGAGCATCATCTGGGAAATCTATAAATCTTATTAAAGATTTTATGCCAAATTTAATAGGTGGATCTGCAGACTTAACTGGGTCAACAAATACAGAAATCAAAGATTCGTCTAATTTTTCAAAAACAAATCCTGAAGGTAGAAACATAAAATTTGGCGTCAGAGAGCACGGGATGGGCGGAATAATGAATGGTATTTCTGCACATGGAAATTACAGAGTATTTGGTGGAACTTTTCTAGTTTTTTCAGACTATATGAGAGGTTCTGTTAGATTAAGTGCCTTATCAAACTTAAATAGTATTTGGATTTTTACTCATGACTCAATTGGACTTGGAGAAGATGGGCCTACGCATCAACCAATATCTCAACTTATGAGCCTAAGAAGCATCCCAAATTTAAATGTCTTTAGACCTGCAGATAAAAAAGAAACTGTATTTGCATGGCATACTGCAATTAACACTAAGGATAAACCATCGGCTTTAATTCTTTCAAGGCAAGCATTACCAGATATAGAATCTTTGAGTAATAACAAACTTACAAATGAAGATTTTTCAAAAGGTGCATATATTTGCTATGAAAATACTAAAGATATTCCAGAAATTATTTTTTTATCTACTGGTTCTGAAGTCTCAGAAACTATAATTGCTGCAAAAGAATTAAGCAGTAATCATAAAGTTAGAGTTGTTTCGATGCCCTGCTGGGAATTATTTGATAACCAATCAGAAGAATTTAAAAATAAAATAATCCCAACTGAGACCAAAAACATCATTTCTGTTGAAGCAGGAATTGGTCTAGGATGGCAAAAATATACTAAAAACAACGACAGTATAATTTCTATTGAATCTTTTGGTGCTTCTGCGCCGGGCAAAGAATTAATTAATTCTTTTGGTTTTTCAAGTGATAGAATAATTGAAAAAACAAAAATAATTTTAAGATAAATCAAATGAAAATTTGTATAAGTGCCGATCATGGTGGATTTGAATTAAAAAAAATACTAATCAAACATATTCAATCACTAGGTTTTGAAATAAAAGACTTAAATGATACTGAATATGATCCAAATGATGATTATCCTGATACTTCTAAATTAGTAGCTAATGCTATAAGCAATAAATCATACGATAAAGGGATAATATTATGTGGTTCAGGAGTTGGTGCATCTGTTGTAGCAAATAAATATAAAGATGTAAGAGCTGCTATTTGTCATGACACTTATTCTGCTAGTCAAGGCGTTGAACACGATGATATGAACGTTGTATGCTTGGGAGGAAGAATTATTGGAGATGCCTTAGCAAAAGAAATTGTAGCTGAATTTATAAATGCTAAGTTTGTAGATGAAGAAAGATTCATTAGAAGAAAAGAAAAATTAGATCAAATAGAAGAAGAAAACTTATCTTAAAATGACAAATATAAAAAACTTAATTAGTAATGGTCAATCAATTTGGCTAGATTCAATAAGTAAACAAATGATTGAATCTGGAGATCTTAAAAACTTGATAAATGCTGGAATAAGTGGAGTGACAAGTAATCCTTCAATATTTGATAAAGCAATTAGTTCTAGTGATTCATATGATAAAAAAATTTTAAATTTATCAGAAAAATATTCCTCACCTAAAGATATATTTGAAGAGATTGCTACTGACGATATTAGAAATGCTGCAGATATTTTGTTTCCCGTCTATGAGAACACAAATCAAAATGATGGGTTTGTATCATTGGAAGTTGATCCATATTTAGCTGATGATTGTGACAAAACAATTCATGAAGCAGAAAAACTCTGGTCCAAAGTAGACAGAAAAAATCTTATGATTAAAATCCCTGGAACAACAGAAGGGATCAAAGCTACAAAACAATTACTTGAAAATGGAATCAATGTAAATATAACTTTATTATTCTCATTTGAAAGCTATAAAAATACTTTAAATGCTTTTATTGAGTCTAAAGATAAAAACAAAAAATCAAACTCAGTTGCATCATTTTTTATTAGTCGTATAGATACAGCTGTAGATAATATAATCGATTCAAAAAGCCAATTGTTTCATAAAATGGCTATCATTAATGCATTTCGTGCATACGATTTATTTTCATCTAATAAAGACAAAATGGGAGAAAATTTTCAAAGATTATTATGGGCTTCTACAAGTGTAAAAGCAAAAGAGTTAAATGAAGAATATTATACATATAATCTTCCTTTAGCTAATACCATAAATACCCTTCCATTAGAAACCATAGATTATTTACTAAAATCTGAAATTTTATCATCAAGTAATTTAGAAATAAGCAAAAACTTTGAGAGTCTATATGAAAATTCTAAGGAAAGCTTTAACTTCGAAAAAATAACTGATTCCTTATTATTAGATGGAATCAGATTATTCCAAAATTCATATGATTCTCTTTTAGAAACTATTGAACAAAAAATTTCAAAATTAATAAATAAATGAGTTTACAAGAATATTTAGATCAAATAATTGATCAAAATATAATTGAGAAGATTTTAAACCCAAATAAAGAATCTTTTCCTCTAGGTGATTTCGATAATTATAAAGAAATCCCTATTGAATGGACAAAAAATATCAATATAAATGATTTTGAAAAAACTTACTTAAATATAGGACGTTTTGAAAAATATATTTTTATAGGAATGGGTGGATCTATAAGTATGGCAAGGATTGCATCTTTCATTAATCCATCAAAAATAGAATTTATTGATAATTTTGATATTTCAACAATAAAAAACACCAAAGAAATCCTTAATAATCCATCAACAGCTATTTTTATTTGTTCTAAATCTAGAAATACTTTAGAGACTGCAATTTTAGATCAAATCATTACAACAAACAAAATCAATAAATTCTATATACAAGATGACTTAAAGGATAAGAAAAATATATTAGCAACCCCTAAGCAAACAGGAGGTAGATTTAGCATTTCAACTCATTTAGGAATTTTACCTTTTTATTTAGCTGGATTTAATTTAGATAAAATTATTGCTAATATAAATAAAGCAAATAAAGACTGCAAATCAAACCAATATAATAATCCGGCTATAAAAATAGCAGCAATTCTTTTTCATAATTATAAAAAAAATAAAAAATTATTTTCAATATATTCCCAAAACGAAAATGACTATATTGCAGATTGGATTGAACAACTTATCTCTGAATCAACAGGTAAAGAAGAAAACGGAATTCTTCCTATAAAAGATATAAATACCATTTATCCATTAATAAGCTTTTCGTCAAATGAAGATTTATTTACAGACACAAAAATAAACTTAAAAATTGATTATAGTGAATCTTTATTTTATAAATTTCAAATCCTCATGTATGCAATATCAATATTTTGCTCTTTAATAGACATACAACCATTTGATCAACCAAACGTAGAGTCTACTAAAATTACAACTAAATCTTTGCTTGAAACGAAAAATATAGATGATACAAGTTTTTTAGATAAGGCTAATTTAAGTGCATTAGTTAAAGAAATAAAAGAAAATAAAGGAATTATTTCATTATTAATTCATGGAACTAATATAGATATAGAGCAGAAAAAAAATCTAATTAAATCAACTTCTAAGATTTCGTCAGAAGATCAAAGAGTCTTGATCTTTTTTGCTCCAAATTATCTTCATTCTATGGGGCAATTATTGAAAGGTAGCTTCAAAAACATACAAAATTTAGTTATAAATTTACACGGTAACGAGGACCTTAATATCCCAAATTCATTGTACACTCTAAATACATTTGTAAAAAAACAGGGATATTCTGATCATTTAGAATTGATCAAAAATGAAAGGAAATCTCTTTATTTTGAAACAAATTATGAAGAATTAATGAAAAATTTAAATAACTTAATTAATGATTGATAATAAACAAAATAACTTTTTTATAGGACTAGATAATAGAACAAATGTATTATCCTGTAATTTAGAACAAAATCGTCCCAAATCAGCTCTCGAAAAACTTCAAGCAAGTAAAGCTGCAAACTTGATTTTTGATTCATTAAATCAAGCAAATAAAGACAACAACTACTTTATATGGGCAGAACCTAATTTATGCGAAGGAATTTTATTTCAATCAAAAAAAGAAAATATTAAGACTGCTATTGCAATTGAACATATAAATAGAGGGGGCTTAGCAGTACCAAGTGCAAAAGATGCATTAGAAATAATAAATATTTTTGACCCTAATTTGCTGAGCGTTAAAATTTATTTTGAAAAAAACAGAAGTAAATTAGCAGAAGAATTAGCTATAGATCGTTTATTGGGATTAATTGAAATTTGTAATTCTTACAATAAAGGTTTAATTATTGATATAGATTTTAAAAGTAAGCTTGAAAATAATAAAAACCATGAAGAAAAAGAGATTATTATTTCAGGGATAGAAACATTAATTAATAAAGATATTAAGCCTCAATTTTGGGGAATAAGAAAAAGTGGCGACGAAATATTTGACGAAACTTTAATAGGTTTAGTCAATTTAGAGAATGAATCTAACAATAAGTGTATTCTTGAATATCCACATGCCGATAAGAATATAAATACACACTCAGATTTGAATTTAGAAAACTTCGTTTTGAATGGAGATTTTTTCATAGATTCACTCATAGCTTGGAGTACTAAACAAGCAACAGATCAAGAAACTGTAGAAAAAATTACAAATCAAATAAGCTTAGTTCAAAATAACATTTTCAAGAGCAATCTTACTAAAACTATCTAATTTAAACATGAATGAAGATTCTAAAAATTTAGATAATCTAACAGTATCAGAATTATCAACTTTAGCAGAAAATATACATGAAGAAATTATGGATCTTTATGACAAAGAAGATAGCGATGAAATATTTGAACAAATTGAAGAAAAAACCAGATTTTTCAATGAGGTTAAAGCAATTATTAGAGAATTACATTCAGATGAACGATATCCCAGAGGCGGCTAATCTAAAATAGTCCAAAATTCAATCCAGTTAGAAGGGCCATTATCTGCATCTAATAAAGGTCTATATTTTGCTCCTAATGCCATTACTTCTTTAGGAATAACATTTCCTTCTCTACTTGGGTTATCAAATACTTCTGCAGTCCATTCTAGATAAACTCTATTAGGTTCTCCAGGGTTAGTACCGTTGTTATAATACACTCTACATTCATCTCTTTGTCCAATAGATGTATACATATCAGCTTGCTCTTTTACCAATTTAGCTACGTTAACTGCTTCATATGGTTTAGTCTTGTAGGTTCTTCTAATTAGATACATATTTTCTACTCCTTTATTATTCAATTAGTTAAACAGTATATTCAATTTAATTTAGGGATATAATATTTTAATATTATAAAAATTTTAAATAACAAAGTTTTTTTTCAAAATTTCAGGAGTAAATTTGGCAGATAATATAATCTTAGGTGTAAAAAAAGAGGAAGATCCTTCTGAAAATAGAGTTTCTATAGTCCCAAAAGATATTAAATCTATTATCAATTTAGGTATATCAGTTGAAGTCGAAGAAAATTCTGGGAATAAAGCTGGTTACACAAATAAAGAGTATGAATCATCTGGTGCAAAAATTGTTAAAAAACTTTCTAATAAAGTAAGTATTGTCACAGGGTTGAATGCTTTCTATAATAAAAAATCAGATTTCATAAAAAATAGTTCTGTGATAAGCCTAACTGACGTAAGAACAGATCAAGAAATTTCTAAGATATGTGAAAATAATAACCTTTCTTTATTTGCAATGGAGTTTGTACCAAGAATAGCAAGAGCTCAAAAATTAGATGCTCTTTCTTCTCAAGCTTCCATAGCAGGTTATAGAGCAGGATTATTAGCCGCTACGTCTCTGAAAAAATATCTACCTCTTATGATGACTGCAGCAGGTACAATTCCTCCTTCTTCAATATTAGTTTTAGGAGCAGGTGTAGCTGGTTTGCAAGCAATTGCTACCGCTAAAAGATTAGGTGCAGATGTAACAGGTTACGATATTAGATTAGCAGCTGGAGAACAAATTGAATCTTTGGGGGCTAAATTTATATCAGATGAAATTCCTGAAGATACAGAAACTTCTGGGGGATATGCGAAAGAGCAATCTAAAGATACACAAACTTCTCAGCTTGAATTTCTCAAGGAATATATACTAAAATCAGATGCTGTTATATCGACTGCAGCTATTCCCGGAAGAAAAGCTCCAATTTTAATTGAAAAAAGTACAGTTGAACAAATGAAACCTGGTAGCGTGATAGTAGATATTTCTGCCCCCTCAGGAGGTAACTGTGAATGTACTATTCTCGGAGAATCAGTAGACGTAAACGGGACTTTAGTTCATGGCCCTAAAAATTTATCATCTGAAATGGCTTATGACGCATCAATAGTATATTCAAAAAATATTTTTGGTCTATTAGAAATCATGGTAACTGAAAATAAATTAGAAATAAATTTAGAAGATGAAATAATTGATGCTATGTTGGTATTTCAAGATGGCAAGAAAAGAATAGAGGCATAATTTTGGAATTAATATCACTAATAATTATTTTTATTCTAGCCTTATTTATAGGCTATGAAATAATCACAAAAGTTCCTCCTACACTACATACTCCGCTTATGTCTGGTTCAAATGCAATATCTGGAGTAGTAATAGTAGGAGCAATAATAATAGCATCAAATACTCATAGTACCCTTGCTACAATATTTTCTGTCATTGGTGTTGTTTTAGCTACTATCAACGTTGTTGGAGGCTTTCTAGTAACTGACAGAATGCTTGCAATGTTTAAGAAGAGTAAAAAATAAGGAGATTTTTTTGTTAGAAATATCATCAAATATAGAAAATATTCTCTATCTTATATCTGCGTCCATGTTCATACTTGGTATTAAAAGATTAGCCTCTCCTGCAACAGCAAGAAACGGAAATAGACTTTCATCCATTGCAATGCTAATTGCAATAGTAGTTACTGTTTTAAAATACACAGATACTAATTTCCAATGGATTATTTTAGGATTAATAATCGGTTCATTTATAGGTGTGATTTTATCCAAATATGTTCAAATGACTGACATGCCTCAATTGGTAGCAGTTTTTAATGCATTTGGTGGTGCTGCTAGTGCAATTGTAGCCATGTATGAAGTTGTTTTTCAAAGCTCTGTAGATCAAACAACATTTGTACTTGCATCTGTTGCTTTTGCAACAATTGTTGGATCAGTCACGTTTACTGGATCATTCATAGCGTTCGGTAAATTACAAGAAATATTTACAACTAAGCCAATTCTTTTACCACTTAGAAATTTCATAAATGTACTATTAATATTTGCAGTTTTATTATTAGGAATTTTATTATGTATCCCAGAATTTTCAGATGTTAATTACTTATATATATTAGTTGGAATTTCTCTGATTTTAGGAATCCTAATTGTGATTCCTATTGGTGGAGCTGATATGCCAGTTGTAGTTGCATTATTGAACTCTTATTCTGGAATAGCTGGTGCCGGAGCAGGATTTGTTTTAGGAAATCCTGTATTAATAATTTCAGGTTCTCTGGTTGGAGCTTCAGGATTAATTCTTACTCGAATAATGACTAAAGCAATGAATAGATCTCTCTTGAATGTAATGCTAGGAGGATTTGGTTCAGAAGAAGGTTCAAGTTCCTCTGGAGAAGAAGAAACTCGACCTGTAACCTCTTTAACATCTGAAGATGCCGCAATGATTTTAGGATATGCAGAGAGTGTGATTTTTGTTCCAGGATATGGATTAGCTGTAGCTCAAGCTCAACATCAAATCAATGAACTCTCAACTTTATTAAAAGATAAAGGAGTTTCAGTAAAATTTGCTATTCACCCAGTGGCAGGACGAATGCCTGGACATATGAATGTATTATTAGCTGAGGCAAATGTACCCTACGATGAATTAAAAGATTTAGATGAGATAAACAGTGAATTTGACAGGACAGACGTAGCAGTTGTTGTTGGAGCTAATGACGTTACTAATCCTAATGCACGAACTGATAAAAGTTCTCCAATATATGGCATGCCTATATTAAATGTAGATAAAGCAAAATCTGTTATTGTACTGAAAAGATCAATGGCTTCTGGATTTTCTGGTGTGCAAAACGAGCTATTTTTTCTAGAAAAAACGAATATGCTTTTTGGTGATGCTAAAGATTCTATTGAAGGAATGGTAAAAGAAGTTAGAGAGCTAGACTAAGATTGAGTGGCCTCTTCAACTGACTCTTCCTCTTTGGAGTTATAGTTTCTACCATTATATTCTCCACAGCTTTTACACACTGCATGAGGTAATCTTGGCTCTCCGCATTCAGAACAGGCAAAACCATTTATTTTAGATAACCCCTTATGAGATCTCTTGTTTCCTCTTCGAGCTCTAGTATGTTTCTTTTTAGGTAAAGCAGTCAATTTTTTTCTTTCTTATCAATTTCTAAAATATTATTATAATTTATAAATCCAACTAATGAGACATTAAAATGATACAAAATTTATTATGTTTTAAGTTTTTTACCTAGAACTCCTACATATAAGAACGTAAAAGAAGAAATAACAAATACAAGTGAACCTACATATAAAACTATCTCATATGATTTTGTAACATCATATATATAACCAGCTGAAACAGGAGTTACTACTAAAGCAGCATTATAAAATGGTCCTAATAACCCTCTTATAACTCCATAGTTTTTTCTTCCGAATAAATCTCCTACTAAAGACCAATTAAGCCCTGAACCTGCTTCAGACCCGACTAATAATAATAGTGAAAGTAAAAGATAAATTGAGCTATTAGATAAATTTACTAAAAATAAGGATAAGGCTGATGCTGAATAACACAAAGCGAGCATTTTAGGTCTACCAAACATATCGCTTAATTTTCCCATTAACAAAATAACAGGAACTCCAGTAAGAGCTAAAAATCCTACATACCAAGCTGCTGCCTCAGCTGAAACACCTTTCCATACTAGAATAGGTATCATATGAACAAAAATTGCACCATGTATGGATAAACGTAAAGCAGTTGCAATTGTTAAAAACCAAAAAGCAGAAGTTTTTATAGCTTCTTTCCAGGTGTATCCAGAGGAATCATAACTTAAAGTTCCATCTTGAGTTATTTCTTCCAAATCCCCGTCAGGTTTTAAACCCATTGATTCAGGAGTTCTTCTGTATAAAATTCCTAATGGGGTAATAAAAACTAGTAAAAATATTCCTAAATATAAAACTGCATTTTGCCAGCCCCAAGCATAAACAACATATGAAAATGTAGGAACTAATATTGCTGAGCCTAGTCTAAAAGAAGCAGAGTTAATACTCATTACTAGTCCCCTTTTCTTTATAAACCAATTGTTTAATGCAACAAATGCTGTCTGCATAAAACTTGTAGTTGCTCCAATGGAAATGATCACAACATAGACAAGTAAAAATTGAGTATAGTTATCCACTCTTGCAAGTAAGATATAGCCTATGCCAGCCATTGCAGTGCCTCCAATTGCTAGAGGTCTAGGCCCAAATTTGTCCATTAGCCATCCTGTAAATGGACCCATTAATCCATTTTCTGCACGGGCTAGTGCAAAAAGTAATGAAGTTTGAGCTGATGAAATCCCAAAAGTTTGTGAAATAGGAATAAATAAAACTGTAAAACCTTGCCAATGAATGCTGCCCCCAAGTCCATTTTGTAGAGCAGCACTTATAACTATCCACCAACCAAAAAAAATCTTTTTAGGTTTTTTCATTACCCAAATGGAAGATTCTTATCAAGTTGTCCATCTAAAGATTGAACTTCCATTAAGATAGTAGCTCCCATATCAAAATATCGATTTCTCAATGTTTTATCATAAGATCTAATACAAAGTTGTTTTCCATTTTCTTTAGAAAGTTTAACTGCATGTTCAATTGCTGTGTCATCAGTTTTAGCAAAAGGATGTTCTGGATGGGCGGCTCTATCAATACTCAAATCTGCAGGCCCCCATGAAAAACAATCTACTCCTTCTAAGGAAAAATTTGGAATATTATTTATTGCGTTTAGAGTTTCAATTTGAATCATTAATACTCCAGTTTTATTCCACCAAGCTGGATATGAATGTTGATTTACTTCCTTCAAACCTTCAGGCGGTCTCCCTGGACCTCCCCAACTTCTAATTCCCTCAGGTCTATAGTAAAAATAATCTCTTGCTTCTCTTACTAAATCTACTTCTTCTGATTGAGGAACCTCAATTATAGTAGGGCCATGATCTAAAAGGTTACCTATCATATATGCATTTCTTCTGTGATCCATTCTATAGTGAATAGGTTTGTCTAATTCTTGTGCAGCTTCACAAATTCTTAGTAAATAATCTTCATTTGTTGGAGAATGTTGACCATCAACCGATATAAAGTCATAGTCATAGTAATCCAATAGTTTTTCTATATCTTCTTTTCCAGCGCCATACATTATTGCGCCACCAATAACTTGCTCTCCGCTATTTATCATTTTTTTTAGATCTTTCATTATAAACTCCTATATTTTTATTACTTTATTTAATTCATTGTCATCATATTCTAAACCTAAGCCAGGCTTATCAGATAATACTATCTTTCCATTTTCTGGAACAATAGGTTCTTTGAATAGTTTAGCAACATTTTCCACAGGTCCTGTAAATTCTTCAGAAAATTCATGAGGTCTAACAGCATTAGTTACTGTTGAGTAGGCATGAAGACTTCCAATTAAATTTAAACCAGCCTGGGGACAATGAGGCATAATTATTTTATTTCTTGCAACAGCCATTTCATAAACTTTTACTAATCCAGTTATACCACCAATATTCAATATGTCTGGTTGAACAATATCAGGATTACCTATATCCATTAAATCTCTAAATCTATAAGGATTAGGTTCTTGCTCTCCTGTGGAAACTGAACATTCAAGAGCATCTACAACTTGTCTTAGACCTTGGTAGTCATATTCAGGAAGAGGTTCTTCAAAGTGAGCTATACCTAAATCTTGAAATCTTTTACCTTGTTCTATAGCAGTAGGGACAGAATATCCACAATTTGCATCAAAACTTAAATCTATGTCATCAGGAAGAAATTCTCTACATTTCTTAAATAAACTAAAATCTTTTTTTGGATTTGAGTCCTGTCTAAATGATCTCCAATCCATTCTTATTTTAAATGCTTTATAGCCTTTTTCGTATCCCAGTTTTACATCCTCTAGCATTTCTTCAGGAGTTTTTCTCCAACCACTTCCTCTACTCCAATATAAAGGGATTTCGGTTCTAGCTGCACCTCCAAGAAGTTGATAAACAGGTAAGCCCGCAGCTTTTCCTGCTAAATCCCAAAGTGCTACATCAATTGTGCCAACTACTTGAGGCAGTACTTTAGTTGCTAAACCTTCTCCTGTTCCATGAGTAAGCATTTCCCAAATAATCTTAGGGTCTCTAGGATCAATTCCTATAAGAAGAGGTTTTATTACTTCATCTAAATATGCTTTATAAAGGTTATAATTTCTTCCACCTTCAGATAATCCATATATACCTTCATCAGTATCTATTCTTAAAATAACTTTAGAGTTCCCTCCAACAAATTGCTGAGCATCTTTTGTGTTGGCTCCCTCAATTAAATTTATTTTTATATCTGTAATTTTCATATTCCCTCCTAAAATCAATTATTTAAATCAATATAGCATTATATATACTCAATATTTATGGACTATGGAATAGATATATGTAAACTAAGAATCAATTTAACAATATTTAATCTCGAAATTGGTGAAAACTATGAAAATGACAGGTAAAAAAGCATTAATGGAATCTATCAAAGCTGAAGGAATTACTAACGTATACGGAAATCCAGGTACAAGTGAAGGTCCTATTATGGAAGAGATTGTTAGGCATAAAGAACTAAGATATTTACTAACACTTCAAGAAGGAGTTGCAACTGGAATGGCTGAAGCTGACGCTAGAGTAAATAATAAAGCATCATTTCTTAGTCTTCATATCGACTCAGGATTAGTAAATGGATTCAGTCTTATGAATGATGCATATACTACAGGAACTCCTATGGTGGTAACTTCTGCAACTTATGATGTAAGAAATCTAAGAAATAGAGATTTGGTGGAACTAGCTAAACCATTCACAAAATGGAGTACTCAAGTTGTTTTACCTGATCAAGTTCCAGCAGTAATGAGAAAAGCGTTTACTGAAGCAAATACTCATCCAAAAGGTCCGGTATTTGTTGGATTTTCTTCAAATGCTCTTGATGGAGAAGCGGATATGGAAATATATCCTTCTTCAATACCCGTTTACGGTGGCCTAGATAATGAAGTTATTAGTGAAATTAGTAATTCTATTGAAAAATCTTCTTATCCCGTTCTTGTAGTAGGAGATCGAATTGCTGAAGATTACGCATTAGATGAAGCTGTAGAACTTGCAGAAAAATTAGGAATGATGGTTTTTATAGAAGGGTCAAATATTCCTTTCCCAACTGACCACCCTCAAATGGTTGGATATCATTCTATTAGAAGTGATCAACAAAGGTCTTTACTAAATGATTCTGATTTAATTATTTCAGCTGGAGCTGATCTTTTTTCTGATTGGTTCTATGAAGGAGATGTTTTAATTTCAAAAAATACCGAGTTGATACATCTAGATTCAAAACCAACCACTCAAGGTAATAGACAGCCTTCAAAATTAACTGGATTAGGAAATCTTAAAGTTATACTAAAGCAAATATTAGCTACTATAAATTTTTCAAATATAGAAAATGTTGATAAAAGAATAGAAGAAATCACAAAGATTAAAAATGAAAATGACCTAACAACAAAAAAGTCTGCAGAAAAAAATTGGAATAATGATCTTATGTCCCCTGAACGAGCAATGTTTGAGCTATCAAATTCTATACCCAAAGATGCTCTTATAGTAAATGATGCTATTAGTCATAGAGGAGCTCTAATGCAATACATAAAATTTGATTCCTCTGATCAAATGGTTTCAGGTAGAGGAGGATCAATTGGATGGGGAGTTGGGGCGACATTAGGAGCTCAATGTGCATCTCCAGATAAAAAAGTAATAGGAATTATAGGAGATGGTTCTGCGATGATGACTGTTCAAGGATACTGGACAGCAGCAAATGATAATATCCCTTGTGTTTTCATAATATTAAATAACCAATCTTATAGAATTTTAAAAGTAAATATTGATTACTACAGAAAAAAAATCAGAGAAGAAGTAGAAACATCTGGAGACTATCCATATATGGATTTCCCAATGGTTCTTAACCATACTGAAATAGCAAAATCTATGGGAGTTGATGCTGTAAGGATAACTGATCCAAATGATATCAATAAAGAAGTTACTAAAGCAATTAATTCAAAAAAGCCTAGACTAATTGAATTAATGATTGATGGAAACTTATGATGATGATAAAAATAATTATAGAAAATAAAATCAAAACTTGGAGTAAAAAATGAATGGATTCGAGCTAATTGCAAAAACTCTTAAAGCTGAAGGTGTAGAATGGATCGCTTGTTACCCTAGTAATCCTCTTATTGAAGCTGCAGCAAAAGAAGATATTAGAATAGTGGCGTTTAGGCATGAAAGAGGAGGCCTAATGGCTGCTGATGGCTATTCAAGAACAAATGACAGGAAAAAATTTGGTGTTTTTGTTATGCAAGATGCTGCAGGAGCAGAAAACTCTATGGGAGCATTAATGCAAGCTTATGCGGATAATATTCCCGTTCTTATAATGCCTGCAGGATATCCAATAAGTAGTATTCAAACAAAACCAAACTTTTGGGCAAGTAAAATTTATGAGCCTATGTCAAAATATGCTGAATCAATTTTAAAGGTTGAGGATATTCCAACTATTATGAGAAGAGCTTTTCATCATTTGAGAAATGGGAAGCCAGGTCCTGTAGTTGTAGAAATGACTAAGGATGTTTGTGGGAATGAAGTTCCTGAAGGAATTGCAAACTCATATCATTCACCTAAAAGATATACATACAGACCTTCAGTAGAAGCTATACAGGATGCTGCAAACTTAATTCATGATTCAAAGAACTTAATGATTTGGGCTGGGCAAGGTGTTTTAATGGCTGAGGCTACTAATGAATTGAAAGAACTAGCTGAACTTCTTTCTGTTCCTGTTTATACAAGTATGCCAGGGAAATCTGCTTTTGATGAAAGACATGATTTATCTATAGGTGCTGGTTCTCAAACAACAACTTTAGCAGCAAAGGAATTTTTAGAAAGTTCAGATACGATTTTAGCTCTTGGAACTAGTTTAACCGCAACTCCGTATGCACAAGCTATTCCACCAGGAAAAAGAATCATTCAAAATGTTGATAATCCTGATGATATTAATAAAGATCAGTCTGTTGAAATTGCATTAATTGGAGATGCAAAAGAAACAATCAATTTACTTATAGAAGACCTAAAAGAACTATATGGAACATCAAGAATGGATGACTCAAATATTAGGAATGAAATTGCTAGATATAAAAAAGAATTTGAAGAAGAATTCGAGCCTTTTTTTAATAGCGATGAAGAGCCGTTAAGTCCTTACAGAATTGTTCAAGAAATGAATAATGTCTTAGATCTTGAAAATAGTATTATTACTCATGACGCTGGTGCTCCGAGAGAACAGATGGTTGGATTTATAAAAGCAACTACTCCACGTAGTTATATAGGATGGGGAAAAACAACTCATCTTGGATTTGGACTTCCATTGATCATTGGAGCTAAAATGGCTCATCCAGATAAATTTTGTATAAACGTAATGGGGGATGGAGCTTTTGGTATGTCAGGTATGGATTTTGAAACAGCTACCCGAAACAAAATTGGAATAACAACTCTAGTACTTAATAACGGTGTGATGGCTACATATCCAGTAGGAGGACCTTCAGATTTTCCAACTGCTAGAGAAAAATCTGGAGTAGGAACTATGACAGGAAATTATGCTGATTTCGCTAGATCATTTGGGGCACATGGTATTCAAGTAAATAAATTATCTGAATTAGCTCCAGCACTAGAAACTGCAAAAGGATTAAACATTTCTGGAAAAACAGTTTTAATAGACGTAAGAACTACACCTGTTTCAAAAAGAGGATACAAAGTTTAAAAAAAATATATGAATCCTTTTTCAGCCTTAGTAATTAAGGACTTTAGAACTTATTGGTTTGGCTCTTTATTTGCTATGTTTGGACATAGATTAATAATAGTTGCAATATCTTTATTGATTTATCGCCTTACAGGTTCTGCTCTTAGTCTTGGGATAGTTGCAGCAGCCACTGCAATTCCCATAATGTTTTTTAATTTTTTAGGTGGAATAATTTCTGATAAATATAATGTCAGAAGAATATTAACTTTGCTGTCATTTTCAATTTCTATAATACTTGTATTATTAAGTTTTCTTGATTATACAAATAGAGTTGAACCTGTACATGTTTATATTTGTTCTATTGCATTAGGAATACTTTTAGGGATTGATTTTCCTGCAAGAAACTCTTACTTTCCAAAAATCATTCCTGAAAAATATCTTAGATCTGGAGTTTCACTAAATGGAGCCACTATGGCAGGTTCAAGTGTCGTAGTTCCAACAATTGGTGGCTTCCTAATATCTTACTACGGTTCTTTTATTGGAATTTTGTTATCCGCAATAGGTTATTTAGTAATGTGCAGTTCAACTTTTTTTCTACCTGATGCCAAAAGTAATCAAGAGAATTCTAACAAATTAAAATTCTTTTTTGAGGGCTTTAACTTCATAATTAAGAATGAAATTTTCTATATTATGATCCTTCTAACGTATCTTACTAATTTCTTTATCTTTGGATATATACAAGCACTTCCAGC
>CEUY01203683.1_pt1 | contig 21273 bp, 38 predicted proteins | sample 361481 | NCBI WGS metagenome assembly CEUY01 (sample SAMEA2622737, study PRJEB7988) | marine metagenome | isolation source: saline water (ENVO:00002010), including | reverse complement strand
AAAGAAAACAAATAGCGATACGTGGGTAATCAATGTTAGATAGTAAAGCTGTAACTTTTTTCATAATAATCTCGCTTTTTATTAGCCTTTCGGAATGGTTTAATTATAGCAAAGAAAGAGTTGTTTATCTACTTTTTAAAATGAAAAAAGCCCTAAAGATAGGGCTTAATGTGTTTTAATGTAAATTAGTGTGTTTTACTTTAAATTTCTAATGAAGTCAGCTAAATCATAACAACCAAATAAATTGGCAACACTATATGCAGTAGCATAAATTCGATCTTTTTCTTCCTCCAAATCAACAACAATATTGAAATCGTTACAGTAATGTAAATATCGCTGTGATTCTTCGGTATTTTTCATAGATTCAGAAAGTTTGTTTGATACAGTGTTCATTCCAAAGTGTTTAAATACAGGAATCATATCAACCATTTGACTTGTAAGTGAATCTTGGCGTTGTCCAAAACCAAGACTATTCAACTTATTGAATAACTCTACTTTTGTTGTAATATTAATCATTATAACCTCTTATTTGGCAGCTCGAAATGCAGATAAGTTATTTTCATGAAGTTCAAAGCCTTCAATGTCAGTATCAACGATAAGACAAAAATCAAAGCCTTCTGTCATTACATTGCCACAAGTAGGGCGTGAAGGATCGGTGATTTTACCATAAACTTTAACACCATTTAATTTACCTGAGAAGTAGGAATTAGCCATTTGAAACACCTTCAAAACGTTGATTGACTTTATGCGTTAATTATACATTTAATTGGTTTTTAAAGCAATAAAAAAGCCCTAACGGATAGGGCTTTTTTTATTGTTCTTTTTCTTTAGCTCGTTTTTCGAGATCTTCGAGTAAATCTTATCGGTCAATTCAAACAACTTCTGTTTCGCAAAGGTCATTTTGGTCTTGTTATGCCATAATAATATCTTTAACTTCGTCCAGAGTGAATAATTTTTTAGCCATTATTTATCTCCTTATTCTTCGATAGGAAAAATTTCAACATATTCTTCAAGAAGTTTTTCGATATCTTCTGATAATCGACTAACAAAGCTTAAAGCAATTGATTTATAAGAAGCTCCAACTTTCATAGAGCGATAATGCGTTGAATGATAGAGTGAATCAACGGTATGTGGTTCTGTGAAAAAGCGAGTATCAGCGTCATTATCAGGCAAATCAGCGTCAATCGTTTCTTTTACTCGAATCATAATTTGAAAAATAGGATCACCGCTTGTCTTACGGATAATCTCGGCAAGATCTTTAACAAGAGTTGATTCTACATTTGCGTGATTTTTTAAAACTTGTGAAACTGTTAGAGTGTCAGTTGTTTTCATTTTTCAAGACCTTGTTTAATTTCAATAAGAGTATCATACAACAATGGAGTTGTATAAACAACAAGAAAGTTGTTTTAAAAGGGAATAAAAACGGTTAAATGTTTTTTATTAAAAGCTTCTAATAAAGTCATTTTATTACGTTTTCGATTTGGAAAACCGTTATCGACATAAACGACAGTATCAGGATTAAAACTCTGAATATGAAAGTCATTGTCAAAATCAGGTCTATTTTCTGGTTTTAAATGGTTTAGATAGAAAAGGTAATCCCTTCTTTCTGGTTTCTGTATAAAGGCAAAGACGCCTTTAAAGTTAAAATCAGGGTCATAGTCCAGAATATTGTTTTTAACGTGTTCTATAAGGTGTTTAGGCGTTTTTGAGAGTAATTCTTCTCTTTCTTTTAGAACATAATCGTATTCTTTTTTTAGATAGGTTTGAATTTGTGGTTCAAATCCAGTTGCAGACCAACGATAACAAGTAATAGGAAGAGTCATACAAAAACCTTTAAAGTGAAATAACTTAAAGTATTATAGCAAAAAAGGCTACTGGATAGTAGCCTTTATTTAATTTGTCTTATTTATGGAATAATTCAAGTTGTCGAAGAATAAAACTTTGTTGTTCTTTATCAGAAAGATAAACCGACCAAAAAGCGATACGAATCTTTGTAAGGTGTGAAAAATCAGATTTAATGACTCGGTTAAGCTGATCTTCCATTCCGCATTTAGAAGCTTTACGGGCTGTATGAGCGATTTCTTGTGCAGGTGTTCGGTCTGTTGCGTTTTTATCAATAAGACTCATTAAAAGATCTTGTGATTCTTGTTCTGCATAGTGTGTTGCGTATCCGATAGATAACATAGCGTCAACATCGTTTAAGTCGATTAGAATAGAGTCGATTTCTTTTCCAACGTTACCTTTATTTTCTTCAATTAGGGTAACAATTTTTTGAGCATGTTTTGTAAAAGGCATTTTTAAATCCTTGTTGTTATCTTTTATTCGTATGTTTATTTTAAGTCAAAAATTAGAAATAAGCAATAAAAAAAAGTGACAATGTTTGTCACTTTTCATTTATTTTTTAAGCTGAAACTTTGATAAAGTACTCTTCTTGATTTGCTTCAATCTCTTTAACAGAGATAGGTTCTTTTGGTGAAAAACCTTCGTAACCAGAAACACAAACGTCAAAATCAAGAACACTAGGATTTTCAGAGCAATGAGCATTCAGCTCATTAAACATAGTTTCTGAATCTCTTTTTACGAAGTTGGGATTTATCTCTTCCTGTTCTTGAACAATTTTTTCGTGGTCAGAGACAATTGATACTTTCGATTTTTGCTCATCAACGTCAATGTAAATACCAACAAGAACGTTAGAGTTGATATGAATTTCAATACCGCAATCAGAAGTAGGTTTAAGGATTTCTAGTAGTTGAGAAGCTTTCATAATGTTGTCTCTTATTGTCTCTAAGGAATGAATATATAATAGCAAAAACAATCGACTAAGTCTAGTTTATTTTCGTTTCACCAATGATTTCTTTAACTGCTAAATTAATTATTTTTTTGGTAAAAAAATCCATAGAAAAAAAGAAAACGACAAACCCAAGCATTGTTTTAGAAGCAGTAACAAAGTCAGAATTAGCGACCATTCCACAAAAGATAAAAAGGAATAGGACAGAAAGGATAGAAAAGCCAATAAGTTTACGTTTCATAATCATTTTTCTTTGTTTGTTTTTGATAGGGTTATTATACAAAAAAACGATTTTCAAAACAACAAAAAAGCCGCTTTGAAGCGACTTTTTTAATAAATTTCTCAATCATTTAGCTATTTGAGTTGTGCCAGTAGATACCTAACGCTGTGCTCATAGAGTTGATTTCACCGTTAGCAATCATCTCCATTGCTTTATCGTGTTCGATTAGGTGGCTGCGAATATCTTCTTGTTCGCCCTCTACACCGCCCTCTTGTGGAATGTAGTTTGCAGAGTCAAATAGACCAGTTGCAAAGTAAGCATACTCAGAAGAACCTCCTGGGCTTGTGAAGCCTTTTTGAATGATTTTGATAGAATCAATATCAACGTCAAGCCCTGTTTCTTCTTTTGCTTCACGCACTGCTGCTTCAAGTGGCGTTTCGCCTTCGTCAATGATACCTGCGATTGGTTCAAGAACGAGTGGGGATTCTACTTCGTCACAAATGATAGCACCAACACGAACTTGCTCTGTAATCAGGTGCATTTTAGTTTTAGGATCGAAAAGCGCAAGAAATACGACAGGTCTACGTGTAAAGACTTCACGAACAACATTTTCCATAACTTCGCCATTGAATTTCTTTTGGTCGAAAGTTACTTTTTCCATTTTAAAAAAGCCATTATAAGCCATAGCACGAGATAGATTGCTGATTAGATTTTTAAACATTTTGAACTCCGTTGAGTTGTTATATTAACTTGATAATAATTATAGCAATTAAGGGTTTTTAAGACAATAAAAACCCTTAATAAATAACTTATTTTTAATTAATATCCGTGTTCTGCAATATCTACAACTCTCATTAAAGCGGTTTCGTGCTTCATGTTTCGGATTGTGATAGGTTTAAGTTTAAGATCTTTTTGTCGATTGCAAGATACAGTGCCAGTTGAAGGATAGAAATTAACAACACGAGTAGCACCAGTAATAACCATATGGAAATTATCAGAATTTTTTAATTCAACACTGACCTTGCGAGATTTAAAATAATCCATGATCTTTCGGGCTTTTTCGTGATTCATTTCATAACGGTGAGTAGCAGCAACAGCCATAATCAAACCTTTGTGTGTTTTTAAAAGATAGGTTTATTATATAAGATTTCAAGGAAAAATAAAACAAATAAACAAAAAAAAGTGACTTGAATAAGCCACTTTTTTAAATTTAGGGGATTGTTAAAGCTCAAAAATCTCTGCTGCTTTTTCTTTCAGACCTTGAACGTTGCATTCAACTTTTGGCGTTTTATTGTTTAGTTCCAAATAAGAGCTAATTTTATGAAAATCAAAAGCTTGTATTTTATAAATTTCTTCACAATCAGTGCCAAAACGTTGCAGAATGTGGTTATAGTGCTGTTCGTCAAATTCACCTGTTGGAGAAGTGTATTTAGCACGTAGAAACTCGTCATCCGTCAAAACGTTTTTAAGCTCTTGCTCAACACCTTTTGAAGAAACAATACTCATAGTGACAAGTTCGCTTTCAAAAGAATGTATAGCAACGATTTCACAATGCTCTCTTAAAGACTCAAAAACGTAAGGAAGCAAAGAAAAAGAATCTTTAAGCTTAGAACTCATCATAACCAAAGGACGAACAAGACAATCAGAAGTCCAAACACCAAATTCACCGTCCGTTTCTAAACGATATTCTGTGTTGTTATGTTGGCATTCGCCATCGTCCCAACTATCGTGTGTAACGTCCATTTTAAGAAGTTGGTTAGTGTTTTTATCTAGAATAGCGTATTTAACATTAAACATGATATTTTCTCTTTGCTAATTAATTCGGACAAGACTTATTATACAAAATCTTTGATTAAAATGAAAATACTTTTTTTCGATAATTTAGAGACTTCTTCTCTTGAAGCGTAAGAATTATTTTCTCTTAAAGTCGCTTCAATAATATCCTTCATATTACACAGATTAACTTCATATCGAGAATAAGAAAGAAAGCCAAGTTGAATAAAGAAATTAAGGGTTTTGTTTGTAATAAGCCCTAATTCTTCTTCTGAAAAGTTATTGGGCGCATAACCGAGATTGTAGCCACGTGCATTTTTAATAACTTTTTGAGTAGGGTTTGAGCTTTGACCAAAAGAAAACTCACCTTCATATTCATCGTTTTTAAATGACTTAACAAACTTGCTAACAAATCGAGCATAGCGTTCGCTTGAAAAAATCATTGATAGCATTTCTTGATTGTCATTAAGGTTTAGGATTTCAGTTTTAGTAGACATATTGAATACCTTTTGAATATTTAAGGAAGCAATCTTGCTCTTGACTATGTGTATATATTAGCAAAAACACTTTTTAAAATCAACAATTATTCCATTTTTAAAACAAAAAAAAGCCTCTTTGAAAAGAGACTTTTTAATCAGGAAATAAGATAAATTATTCAGAAAGAGAATTGCCGTCTACAAACAGATTTAATGTAGTTGCAATACTATTGATCATATTCGGGCTGATTGACTTGCGTGTGCTGTAATCTTCAAATTTAACAGCAAAAGCTCCATCACGTTCAAGGGCTTCTGTAAGTGCCAAAATATGAGTTTTTGAAAGTTCACTCGTTCCTGTTTTGATTTCAACAGCACGTTTAACAACAAGTTTAGCTCGTGACGAAAGTAGATTCTCTAATGCGCTCATATTCGTTTACCTCTTTATTTAACTTGGGTATATAATAGCAAAAAAGCCTCAACGAGTGAAGCTTTTTTTTATTTTTTTATTCATTTCTAAGATATGCTTTTAAAATGAAATGGTTATCCTATTATAAATAAATGTAAATAACCTTTAATAAACTAAAACATAAGAACTACTATTGATCATATTTAGCATATTCTTTGAGAATCATATCTGTGCAAAGTGCGATTATTGTAATTAAGAAAAACAAACCAATTTGCCACCAACCATGATAAATCAAAAAGATAGCAATAGCATGACCAACTCCAAAAGGCCATCCTACGATACATAAGTGTAAATAATATTTAATAAATTCAAACATAGATTCTCCAAAAAAAAACAAAAACATCGCCCTATGAATAAAATATATTGTATCATAAAAGACAAAAAAGTCAATATTTTGATTAAAAAAAGATCAATAAAAACATATTGAAAAAAAGCTTTAAAATTGATAAAATATAGGCATTCAAGAAATCAAAAGATTTTAAAAATGGTAAGTTTAGAATATATAGTTTCACCTATTGACACATATTCAAAATTAAGAATGGGAATCAAGAATGAAGAAGAGCAAGTTCGCTTTTATTCCGATTTTATCATTTTAAAAACAAATGTAGGAATGCGAGTCTTATTAGTTGAAAAATCTAATGGAATTATTGCAGGAGTGCATTATAAGAAAGAAAATGGTTTAAATACAGTAGAGGGTATGTATACGAAGCCAAATCACAGACGTAAAGGGCATATGTCAAAGTTAATTTCTTTTATCGAAGTTGCGGAAAAGAACTTTACTTTGGGAAATGACTTTACTCATGATGGTGAAGCCTTCGCAAATGGAAGAAGAAAAAACATTGACGTAAATTCTTTGAGTGTCGAAGATCTGGAAAAGAAGACTTTAATTTCAGAAGCCTATTATAATTTAGAGTTTAAAAAATTAGAGCAAGGAATGAGTCAAGAAAGTAAGCAGAAAGCAATAGAGAATCTTAAAAAGTGGACAGAAGTTTTAAAAAGAGTCTGATAGGCTCTTTTTTTTTATTAGGAATAAAAAAACGCCTCGAAAGGCGTTTTCTTGTTTAATGATGACTGATAACCAAACTTATTTCTTGTGGTTTGTTTTTGCTGTTACAGCGTCCGTGAATGTGCGGATCGTGTTTTTTCAAGTGAACAAGTCCAGAACCAATTAATAAGTTGATAATGATGAGTTTAATTTTAAGTGCTCTTTTTGCTTTACGTTTCAATGTATTCGCCTATATCCTTTTGTTTATAGGATAATAATAGCAAAAACAGTGACATAGATCAACAAAAAAACAAAGAATTTAAAACAAAAAAAACGCTTCAAGAGAAGCGTTTATTTTACCTTGTTCGTATGTTGTTTAGATTAACCTAGACCACGTTCTTTCAACCAGTGTTCTAGCTCGGATTCTTTCATTTTGCCTTGACCAAACTCAAGAATATCTTGCACTGTGTTTTCTGCCTCACGAGGGCTTAGGTGCTGATAAGCATCCATTAGTGCTTTTTTTGCAGCGTCCATATTTGCTGCGCCTTTTGTTACTTCTGTTACTGTTTGAACTAGCTGAGACATAATTTATTTACCTTTTTTTTAATCGTCTTAAAGAAAATGAAAGAGGTTGTTCAATTCCCCTCTCGGCTATGTGTATATAATAACAAAAATGTTTTTTATTGCCAGGTTTTTTTTAAAAAAATCTAAAAAATAATTAAGTTATTTTTACACCTCATATTGGATTAGATTAGATCATTGAAAGTATCCTTTCAATTTTTTAATAATCAAAAATTATTTTAATAAACTAAATAAAAAAAATCAATACTAGAAAGTAAAAAAAAACAAATAATGTAATTTAATTTAATTTACATTAAAGCACATTATTGTTATAATATAGGTAATATTAAAAATGAAAGGTGATTTTATGACAATTGTTTTAGAAGTGGCAAAACAAATGGGTTGCGTTAGTGGAATAAAAAGAGAGGATTCAAAATACAGTGCAGAACGATTGAGAGAAGATGTCTTAATTCCAACGCTACGAGATTTAAGACCTAGTGAGCGTCTTTGTATTGTTCTTGATGATAAAAACGATGATTCTGCTTATCAATACAGTCACGCTTATTTAGAGGAAGCTTTTGCAGGTCTTGTAAAGTATGGTGAAATGACTCATGCCGATTTCATTCATACTGTTGCTTTTGAGTGTCATCATAAAGACAACCGTTTTTATATTGATAAGATTTTTGAAATAAGTAAGGCACTAGCGGATAAAAGAAAAGAAGATAAACCAGAAATTACTGTATTACCTTCAAAAAGCATTGTGTTGTTAGCAGAATCAGAAATCCCAATGAAAAAGCTGAATGACTATATCGAGCAACAAGAAGTGTTGACCGTTAATTCAGTAGATCAAAGAACACAATCGAAAGTGCAAATCATTGTAACGCCAGAGTTTGGCGAATATGCAACGGTTGAATGTGCGAAAGAGTTAGAAAAAGATATGAATACTCATTTTCACAAACACAAACTAACAGCATTATTTGTTACAGAGTAAGCGTTTAAATTTAAAAATCCCCTTGAAGGGGATTTTTTTTTATGTAAATAAAATCAAGGTAAATAAAAAAGGCTTCCAAGTGGAAGCCTTTTTTTTGTGAATCTTATTTATGCTTAACAAGAGAATCATAATGTCGAAGTGTTAAACCAAATTTTTGCATAGTGCCTTTAACAAGTTTTTTCCATTCTCTTTCTGCTTGACCTAAACGAAAGCAAGAGTCTTTATTTGCTTTCTCTTTTTCGTCCAGTTCGAGTTCCTTACGAATTTCACGTTCTCTCAATGTAAGATTTTCTCGTGCTTTTTTCAATTTCGCTTGAAGATCAAGAACTATTTTTTGTTCTTCAGATTCACGAACACTTGTTTTTAGCATTTCCGTAGCTTCTTCAAGTGATTCTGCAGAAGTTGTTGCTTGTTCTTCAATTTCTTTAAGTTTAGAGCGTGGTTTTTTCAACTCTTTTTCAACTGCCTCAATGCTCTCTGATTCGTTGTTAGGAACAAACTTGAATGCAATTTCTTCAAAAGCCTTAACAATAGACTCAGAAGTGATTTCACTGCCTTTAAGAGAGCTAGAAATTGTTCTTATTATTTCTTTTGCTTCTTCGATGTAAAGCGGTTCAGTGAACATAACCTCTTTATCTTTCTTTTCAACGTCAAGACAATAAGAAAGTCGAACGGTTTGTTCTTCCAATGGTAAAAAGCGATCCTGATATCCGTGAGTGTTTTTGAAAAAGTTAAAGCTAATCCCTACTCGTGGAGTCTTACCACGTTCGATTTCTGGAAGATTATATAAGTAAACGGCAGAAGAACTAACACCTTTCGTAGTAACATATTCATAACCGATTTTATAACAGGAACCTTGTGATTTATTAAAATGAACACGCTCTAAGCCACAAATGGATTCAAAGTTTTCAATAACACCACGAAGTTTTTGTGTAATTAGTTGCTCTTTCATTTGTCATATCTCTTATTTGTTTTGATAAAGTAATTATAGCAATGTTTGTTTTAAAAATCCAATAAAAAAGCCCACTAAATAGCGAGCTTTAAAAGTAAAGTTTGAGATATTGTTAAGCTGTTTTTTGCAAAACAACATTGAGCCAAGTAGTGTCAGGTCGAGTAAGATCAGGGTTTTCGACAATTTCTACAAGGTTAAGGTTATCAACTTGTTCTACAACACGATTAAGCTTATCGCTGTTGTAGTAGTTAAAATAACGTCCTGCTGCGTCTGTTTCTTCGCCTGTGCCTTTTTTAACGGTAAAGTAGAAATGACCGTTATTGTTAAGGTGTGAGGCGATATGAGTGACAGCATTTAGAAACTCTTCGTCATTAAGGTGTAACAGACAAGCAATAGAGTAAGCAAAATCATAATTATGACTTGTTTCAAAAGCTTGTGCTGAACCAACATTAAAGACACCATTCAAGCCAGTTAGAGATTCGGCTTGCTGAATCATTTCTTTTGACTGGTCAAAAGCATGAACAGTATAGCCAAGGCTTGTTAAATGATTAGCGTCACGACCAGAACCACAACCGATATCAAGAATGGCTTTTTCTTTGTCGAGAGTATCAACAATACTTTTCATTCCTTCAAATACTGCCACGGCAAAATCTGAATTAAATGTGCTTGCTGCATATGATTCTGCATTTTCGTTATAAAATAACATATTAGTAACCTGCGTCTCTATTAACTTGCAATAATTATAACAAAAAAAAGATTAAAAAGAAATAAAAAAGCCGCTCGAAAGCGACTTTTTAAAACAAAAAAAATAATTTTTAAGAGTTTAAGATCTCTTCGATTTCGTCTTCTTCAATACTACCAATATTTAGCAAACCTTGACCTTGTTCTGTTGAAATTTCTTGAACAAGATAGTGAATAAAATCACTTGCGTAATAATGGTCTTCGTCTTCAACCACAGAAAAACTTTCAATTGTTTTATCAATAACAGTTTGTGATATAGAAACATCGGTATTATCTTCTAGCATAACCTCGCAATTAAGAAGATATTCAGTAAGCTTTGATTCAATATTGTTATCCATTTAAAAGCCCTCTGTTATGCAGGAGTGTAGTCAAATTCAATATTGTAACGTCCATTGTCAAAAGAGTGTAGCTTCTCTTTTATATGTTTAAACAAGTTTCGTGGAGCACGGAGAAGCTCTTGACACTCTTGTGAAGTTTTAAGCAAAAGACCTGGTCCTCCTGCGACAATTAGCGTCTCTGGACGTTGGTTTTTAATATAGTGTTCAACACCTTTAAACGTTTTATCCCCTTCAAATCTTGCTTTACAAAGAACCCATTGCTCACCTTCTTTTTTATAAACGTCTACGTGAGTATTCAAGATGTCAGAAGAAATAAATGGATTTGGACAATAACGAGCAACAAGCTTTACTTGTTCGCCACAAGGTTTAGTAACGATTTTAGTGTAAGTTACTGCGCCATTTGTTGAAAGTGTATTTTGTTCAATATTTTTCATAAGTCAACCTTGTGATAACTCTTTAAGATAGTTTAATTATACAATAAAAAAGCAACAAAAAGCAACAAAAAAAAGCCGCAGGAAGCGACTTTTTTGTTTTAAAAATTGATTATTTATTTTGGTATTCTTGAAGTCTAATGATATTGCCACTTGTGTCGATTATTTGTTCGATTTCTGCTGCTTCTTTTTTATCTTTTACTTTATTGATAACCGCCTTAAAGCCTTTAATCACAGGATCGAAAATTAAACGAGCAAAAGCATAAGAAAAAAGAATGCAGATGAAAGTCATAACAAAGTAAATAAAAGCTTCAATTGCAGCAACTTCAATAGAGACCTGACCTAGATAGAACTTGCTACCTATACGATACAAATCATGACCATAACAAAGAGCCATTATCGCAATAAAAGGATACTCAAGTGCAAAATTTTTTAGGTTCTTGATTACTTTTTTCATGGGAAATGCCTTTCGCTTCTCTTTAAGATAAGATAATTATAGCGAAGCTTGTTTTTAAAATCAAGAAAAAAGGCGAAAAAAAATCGCCCTTTTAAGAATTATTTTAGTGCGTTATTCCATTCAGAAATTAGTTCTCTGAGTGTCTTAAATCGTGGTTTGTTATTCCATTTACAGCATTTCATATTAAAAGAATTTGCTCGATTTGGAATATTAGCCCTAAAATCAAATTCAATAGTTGGTTCTGTTTTGCAGAATGGACAGCAAGCAAGTTCTTGATTGAGCACTTTAATTACTTTACGATCATTAAAAATCTCACTATGTGATTCTTCTTGTTTAGCCCAAGCTAATGGAATATTAGGTAACAAGGTTGTATATCCGTCCCAATATTTAAATCGTGGAGCGAAAACGTTACCAGTGTAAGCACCAAAATTAAAAACGTCAGCAGAAAAAACAACGTCAAAGTCTTCAACTTTTGTTTTCCATAAGTAATCACCAATTGATTGTGGAATTTTATCTTTTGGGATACGAACGTAAATAGGTGCGTTTTCTACAAAATCTTGAACGTGTTGAAAATCAAGATCTTCAATTCGTTTTGGTGTCTGCATAGAAATGTCATTTTCGACAGCTTCTTGAATGTGTTCACGTTTCATAGTTTCGGTAAGACTCATTGGAATATCTCTGCTTGATTAAGATACGGCTATTATAGCAATATTAGATTTTAAAAGCAAAGAAAAAAGCTCTTTAAAAGAGCTTTTTGTTTTGGAAAACGTTATCGACCGCTATTGGCAAACCAGGCAATTGCTTTTTCAACCGAATCGAAAGGTCCTGTTCCTCTTGTAACCTCAGAATCTTTCTGATCGCCATAAACCAAGACGAAAGCTTTCTCTGGTCGATCTAGCTCTATGACTCGAACTTTTGCGAAATAATCTCGTTGTTCTTTAATCATTGCCTCATAGCTTAATTTAATTTCTTTTAAATCAGCATCAAGATCGGTTCTTGGTTTAAGCCAACGAACATGAGTTCCGTCTTTCTTCGCTTTCTGGTATAAAATGTGAGTTTCTTTTTCTTTTTCAAGCATTTCTTCCATGTGAAGCGTTAGTCTGTTAATTTCTTTTTCGATTTGCTCAGAAACAAGAACAGGATCTAAATCATGGCGTTTATTCATTTTGATTCCTTAATAATTTTAATTTAAGCGAATTTTTCCGCTAGTTTATCGAAATCAGATTCATTTGTAAATTCACGAAGTCGCCCTTTTTCTTTTTTGACAGAAAGATATTCATAAAGCGGTTTAATATCAGCTTCAACACCATGAGATATTAGATAATCCATAGGGTCAACTTTAACTGAATCATTTAACTTTTCGTTAATGTAAGTAATGTAATTGCGTTTAACTTCGTCAGCAATGCCGTGTTCTTCGAGCTTGGTTCGTAGAACAGAAGAAGCATAATCTGTTTCAATTGAAGTGAACTCGTAAGAACGAGAAACAGCAACAGAGATAGATTTTTCTTCAAGTGTCATTTCATTGATAATTTCTTCAACTTTTGAAACAAAAGCTTTGCGTTGTTCTGTCTCAAAATCAATAGAAACAATACGGTCATTCATATTGTAACCAACAATAAGGTCAAGAATGTCAGTAGGGATCTGATCGGCAACTTTATTTAAAAGCGTTGTGCTGATATCGACTTCAACCAAGTGTTTAACAGGTTCAAATTTTTCAAGAATGCTAAAATACAAGTGCATAGGAATATCACGCATATCACAAGAGCAAACATAAACGTCTGTATTGAATCGAATGCTTGTTGAAAGTGATAGTTTATGGTGAGTGTTAGGATCACGCTTAACACCTTGGAAATAAAGCGTAGTGCTTGATGCTTTGCCTCGGTATGAAGAAATCTCCCAAATCATAGAGTGATCAGGATGCCACATAAGCAAAGTAGTTTCATTTTTAACGTATTTTGTCTCTTTTTCAGTTTCGGCAATTTGAACAAAACCAAGAGATTTAACACGATTTACATATTCTTCAAAAGAAACACTGTCAGAAGAGAAGTCTTGTGATTTTTGAGAAATAGCCAACATTAAAACGTTTTTAAAGTGAACATGGAAAAGACCAATAGCACTCATTTGAGCCTGATCAACGTCTAGCATTTTGCTTGCTAAATCAAGGGGATCGATTTCGCTGACTTCTTTGATAAAATCAGGGTCAACAACTTCATAACCATTATTGTTAACCATAGGGATATTAGCTTTAACTTGCTCAAGTAAAGCAGGGTTGTCTTGGATATGGATTAGTTGGTCTAGAAGTTCTTTGCTCATTATTCGATTCTCGTCATTTGTTTCGATAGAGTAATTATAACAAAGATAGATTTAAAAAGGTAGAGAAAAAGAAAAAAAAGCGCAAAGAATTGCGCTTTAATAAGTGTTGATTTTAATAATGTTTTGAGTAATCGTTCCACTCTTCTCTTTTAGCAGTTTCCTGATCGTACCCTTCTTCCTCTGAATAGTATTTTCTGTTTGCTTCCTTTCTGTTTTCAATGTGATTCTGAACAACAGAATTTAACGTGTAAATGTGTTTCATAGTGCCACGTTTACTCACATTAGGGTAAAGGGATTTACCTAAATCAGAATACATATTACAAATTAAAGACCAGTGAAGCAATGCTTCTTTAAAATGTTCTGGCTTTTGTTTTGTTTTGATTAACAAGCGAACAATTTCAATTGTTTCAAAAGCTAAATGGCTATCAAAATTGTATAATTCTAAAACGTCACGAGAAAGATAGTTTTCACCAATCTTGAAAAGTGCGTCTTGATCATTGTCAAAATCGATGTCCAACATTTTGTTAATGTTTTCAATGACACGTTCTTTCTTTGCGGAATACATTTCAGAAATCATTGAGTTATAAATATCTCTTCTGATTAAGATATAACCGAAACGATTCGCTCGATTTTCATTAAGCTCAGTTAGTGCGCCAATATTCAAAAGATCAAGAAGTTCTTTATTTGAATCAATTTCATTGATTTTCAAGTATCGGTCTTTGTTTTCTGCAAGTTCAATTAATTCTTTGTCAGAATAGAACTCGGTTCGCTCTGCTTCGTTAAATTCTGAACGTTTGAAGACGTAAAATCTATCACCAAGATAAAATCGGGAACGCTCTCTTTTTTCTCGTTTTTCTTGGTTATTCATTAAACCTTTATTCACGCTTGCACGAAAAATATTACAATTTTCCTCTGATTCTTCATTGATTGTGACTTGTCCATAATCTGTATATTTACCGAATAATGGAAAGTGTGCAACAGTGCAAGATTGATTAGTGCCATAAACAAGCTGACAAGTCTCTGTCAGGTGTTGATATTTGATAGGAAGGATAATAACATCATCACCTTCGCAAATCTCAATAGAAGACAAATGGCAAGTAGTTGTGCTCATAGTTATTCTTTCCTTTTGTTAAGAAAAGGCTTACGCCTTTTCCCAACTTTTAACATTATTGATTTCGTCATCCATAATCGGCTTAACAACGGCATATGCTTCTTCTGCTGTTTTAAAGAAGATAGGGTGTTGTGGACAGTCAGCCGCCAATTCGTGCAAAATAATGCCGTGTTTGATTTCTAATTTACCATTGTTAAAAATAAAATAACCAATACCAGAATGGATATTTTTAGTAGCAATCCAAAGACCATTTTTTGACAATCTTGAGATTTCGTAACGATTTTTTTCTTTTCCGTTTGTGGTTTGAAAAGTATATGAGCTAATTGCTTCTTGTGGGATTTGCATAATTAGAACCTTTTTCGTTGTCTTTGAATGAGTGTATATTATAGCAATAAAAAGCTGATTTTAAAGGGTTAATCCGATTAAATTTTCACATTTTTTTTCGTATCTTGATTTAAGATTTTTTAGTGTATGTGGATGAAGTTCTTCATTTTGAATCTTAAAAAGTTTTCTAGCACAATGCTCTTTTTCTAAAAGTTCTCGTCTTTTTTCTAGGTCTTCAAAAGCAGTAAATTTGGCTATTTCAGCAGAATAAGCTATGATTTTTTTTAGACGGGATCGTTGAAAAAATCAAGACATTCTTTATTGTAAAACTCTTTTGCACCAATTCGTTCTACACCAAAATCCATTTTATAAGTAATAGAGTAATCGTTAAGAGCTTCACATAAACGAGGGTGACTACCACGATCTGCAATTGCGAAAATGATATTTTCAAGAGTGACAGCATGAGAATTTAAGTATTCAATTTCTTTATGATTGTTTTCAACCCAAGAATTAACAGTTTCAATAGAAACGTTCAATGATTTAGGGTGTGTCATAATGTAAGAGCAGTAAGTACGATCACGATAATGTGAATGATTTTCTGCTTTTAGTTCTCTAAGGGCATTAACTCGAAAACGGTTTCTATCCATTTCAAGATAAACAGAACAAGTGCTAAGGTCGGAGTTGAAGCTATCGGATACAAGACTGCGAGTATGTTCATACTGCAGAAAAGTAAATCGTGCTTCGTCTGAAGAGTTTTTTGAAAATTCACCTTCCAGTAGCAGTTCTGTATTAGCGACAGCATTAACGCTTAATAGGGCAGAAAGTAGTGCATATTTTTTCAGTGAAGCTTTCATAATAAACCTTTTGGTTTTATTTCTAAGATAGGTCTATTATACAAAATAAGTAGAGAAGAAACAACAAAAAAAGACGCTAAAAGCGTCTTTAAAATAAGTTATATAGAAACAAGGGAAGTCTTTTGATTTTCACCAAGCGCAAGAGCGTGTTTTGATAGTTCTTTTGCTTTAAGTTCTGCTTCTTTTTGAGATTTAAAGCGATATGGTTCGTGAACCTCTTAATTAAGCAATATAAGCATGAAAAACTTCGTCAGAATAAACGGGAAGGGCAAGAGTTTTACCATTAATGCCAGTTGTCATTGTTGCACGACTTAGTGTGAGATATTTGCCATTAACAATAATTTGATCACCTGCAATCAAATTTTCGGTTTCAGTCGTTTTGTCTGCTTGAATACAAATAGTGCCTTCAATGACAATTAAAGAAATAGGTTTGATTTTTACAATATTTTTAGACATAATTTGATACCTTTAAGCAGCAATGAAAGCGTTAAATAGTTCTTCTTGAAAAACAGGCATTGTAATGGTGTCACCGTAAATATGAGGTAGCATTGGCGGTCTAGATAACGTTAATTCTTTGCCATTGACTACAATTTTATCACCAGTATTAAGGTCATCAGTTTCGCTATTACGCTCTACAACAAGACATTCAAAACCTGCAACAGTTTTAAGAGATAATGCTTTAACTTCTACAATTTTCATAGTCAATTTTACCTTTGGTTTGACTTAACGGAACAACTTTATTATACAAAAGTTGCTCCATAAAAACAATGATTTTATCGTTTTTTAAAACAAAAATTTAATAAGGAAGTGTTTTGACTGTTTCTTTGAATGAGTCGTAATTTTTCTTATCATCTTCTTTGATAACAAAAAGGTAATCGTTGTTTTTAACGAGATATTCACCTTTGTTTAAGTGAAGATCGCTTGTGCGATAAATATTAAGACCGTCAGGAGTGTTTAGAACGCCATTTGAGCCAATGACCGCCATAATATCTTTAACCGTTTCAGGCGTTTGATATTGCATAAACACAAGACGTTCTGCTTCTGTTTTAAAAGCTTTGATATAGTCTTCAAGCGTTGTTCGAATATTTTCAAGATAATCGATGATATCCGCTTCTTTCATTTCTTTCGTATTGTTGGTTTTACAATCGTGAATGATTTCGTCAAGAAGATCACGGTCAATACCAACAGGAGCTTGGAGAGTGTCGAAGCTTTCAGGAATGACAGCAACAATAGATAGTTGAACATTGATTTCTTCAATAATTGATTTGATAACTTGATTCATTTGAAAGCCTTTGAATTATCTCGAATTGATAAGGTAATTATAAGATTTTTTGTTTTAAAAAGCAATAAAAAAAGAGCCTTTACAGGCTCTTTTTCTTGATAAGTTATTTTGTGGCGACACCTGCTGAGTTAGCAAGGATTTTCCAATATGGATTATCAGGAGTGAATCGTTCAAAATCAATTGATTTGTTAACGCAGATTTGTAGATCACCATTAGAGATTAATTCAACACGAACTGAATCATTGTCTAAGAAGTTACCTAAAATGTCATAAACACAATCAATATCGTCAACACTAAAATCTTTTGAAAGGAAAACACCATCTTGCCCTTCGTAAGTTGTTTCAGCAAAACCTGCATTTTTAAAAGCAGAAATTACATTTTCAGGATTTTCGATTTTTGTAGATTCAAGAGTAAAATTTTTCACTTTGATTTCCTTTAATTTTTATAAACAGGTTTTTAATATTGTTTTGATATGGTGATTATAACCAAAAAAAAGGCTTTAAGCAAAGCCTTTTTAATGTTTTTTTTGATTAACACTCTGAAATAAATGCTTGAATGAATAAGTTTTTATCAGTCAAAGATTCAGGGTGACGAAAAGCGGTATCTTCAAGAATATCATTAAAATCAGCTTTGACTTCTTCTTTATCAAAGTTTTCAGCAACTAATTTTTCAAAGATTTCTGCTTTGTGAGCGTTTGCCATTTCTTTTGCTTTCGCAAGATTTGAATGACGTTCAGTTTCTGCCTTCTGTTGTTCAAGTTTGTCTTGAATTTCTTTTTGGCGCATTTCTTCCAGTTCTTCGGCTTTCGTTCCCTCTGGAACTTCAACACCAAATAGTTCTTCTGGATAAACACCGCTTGGCTTAAAATCTTCCATATCTAAACCTTGACGCTCTGCGTAGATACTTTCTGCACAGTCCCAAGCCGCTTTTAAAACATTGCTATGAGCGAACTCATAACCGAATACAGCCGCAAAGTTAACTTTATTATGGTTGATTTCACCTTGTTCACCAACACCCTCAACTTTTGAGAATCTACGTTGTGCGTGAAAAGGTTTTTCAAGATCCCACTCTGTTGAGCAAGTAACACCTGCAAAACCAGAAGAGTTGTTTTTGTTTCGGGTAGTACGCATTTCTGCAATAATTGAAAGACAATCTGCAATGTATTGGTTTGAATGACTCATAACAATCTCTCTTTTTGCGCTTCGTTTCAACTTGTATATATAATAGCCGAACAAAGATCAATAAGCAAACAATTTGCCTATTTTTAAAACAAAAAGTGAGTGACAAGGCTCACAAAAGCAAGCCTTGTTTTAAAACTTAAAGAATAAAGCGCAATGAATGAGATTGATTATCAATTACCAGTTTATATTCTCGTGTTCCGTCCAGTTTCCCAAGTCGTAAATGACCTGATTTAACTTCAAAACCGTCAACAGAAAAAATAACTAAATCATCCTGCTTAGGGTCGAAAACGTCAGTGTCAGAAGTTTTAGGAATACTATTAACTACAGAGAATCGACCACGAGCAATTTGTTTCTGAGAGTCGTCAGCGTTGATTTCAAGTGCGTTCTTGTTTTTTAACTGCGTAGATAGCATTTGAATCATTAAGCGTTGATCAGAAATAGACCGTTGAATCTGATTTTCTTCTTTAATAGCTTCAGAAATGATTGAATCACCACGTTTAGTTCGAGAAAAAATCAAACCAGAAACAAAGCTTTTCATTCTTCGTTTCAAATCAAAATGATTGTTTTCAAAATTCATATCAAGTTCTTTGTCAAAATCAATACGATCAGAGAAAAAATCAACGGATAAAGAGTCGTTTAGCATTTCGTCATAGATTTTTTTGAAGTAAATAAGTTCTGGATTGCCATACTTACCACAGTAGTGATCATAAAATCCGATTCGTTCTTCAAGATCTTTTGATGAAACTTTATAAATCAGTCGAAGAAATGAAGATAAACTAAAGAATGGGTTATCAACCTCACCCTTAGAATAAGCCAGAAGCTCGATAAGGCGTTTTTCGAGTTGGTCTTCACTTTGGATAGGAAAAAGAATGTCGTCTGTCAGAGACTCGTTAAGCTCTTTCATTTTCTTTTCAAGAAATTCGATTTCGAACTCTTCAAAGTATTCAAGCTTAACAGCTAAAAATTCTTCTGCCATAGCAATATCAATGCGTGGGTCGTCAATGTATGAAACATATTCAGGAAGATGTTTAGTGTTTTTAAATACTTGACCGCTATTGCCTAACATTGATTTATTCCTTAACTAAATTGATAATAGAATTATACTAAAATTTCTTTAAAAAAACAACAATTAAAATAGGCTATTTGTATTAAGTCATTCTGAGTAAAAGGGATTTGGCTTTTATGTATTCTTTTGTTAAAAGTTCTCTATTTTCATAACTGTCAGGTAATTTTGTTTCTTCTTTTTTACCTTTTTTAAGTGATTTTGTTAAAATCAATGTGTCATAAAACGAAACAAGAGAAATAGATTTATAGCCAACTTGGGCATAAAGGATTGTTTCACCTCTATATTTGTATTGAGTAGAGCTTTTATTGTGTTCTAGGGAAAGCACAGTGACTTGTTTACTTTCAGTATCAATGAAAAGGATCTCATTGTGTTTGTTTACTTTTGAACCTTCGATTTCACGAATAACACCATCGACTTCAATTTGATAAGGTTCTGGGCTATCTTTCCAATCGGAGTCGAGAATAACCAACAAATCACAATCAGTAGGAATTTGATCTGCTGAAATTGAAAAACGTTCTACAATTTGCTCTATATTCATTGTTAAATCTCTGTTTTATGAGAGAGTATTATAGCATTAAAAAGAAGGCAATAAAAGCAAAAAGCCCTTTGATAAGGGCTTTAAATTGTTTTGCTATCGAATGATTTTAATATCACTAAATCGAGAAATTGTTTTACCACGGCTAATAGCTCGGATCTGCGTTCTTCGTTTAATGAGATTGTTGTTTGCGACTCTTAAAACAAGTCGATTTTTAGTTCCACTTTCAATAACGCCTTTCCAGTGGTCAATCTCTTCATTTAAAATAGTTCGAAGTGAACGTCCCGTTTTTTTCTTGATTTGCATAATATTCGCTCTCAATTTTATCAATTTCGGAAATAACTTTGTCTAATTCAGATACAAAATCGGCTTTTTTTAATTCTTCTTTATATCTTTTACGACTCATTATAACTAATGGTTCAAGATTAGGCAACAAATCATGGTCGTACTTTTTATAATTTAAATTTAAGTCATATTGAAACAGAAAACCGATCTCATAAAGTGCCGATTTAATAGATTCTTCACAAAGTGAAGGGTAATCGTTTAGGTCTTCTTTTGTTGCTTTAAATATAGCTTTAAGTTCTTTGTTTGCATAAAGTCTAAATGAATCAAACCAACGTCTAACTTCGTTAATATCATTGTAAAAAAGACCTTGTGCAATAGCAGCTAATGGATTTTCGTCATGGTAGTCTAATCCACCACAATCTGGTTTTGATAAAGCATAGATTTGAAAAACTCGACCTATTTTATCGGTCACATATAAATGTTGACGGTGACGCCCTGCAGAACTTGAATCTTCAATATAATGGCAAGGTGCTTTTAAAGAATAAGGCTTATTTTTGATATCATTATTATCAAAGAAATCACGAATTTCAGCCCAACCGTTAGCAACTTCTGGCTTTGATAATTCAATCATAGCTTTCTGAAGACAAAAATCTAGTTTTCTGTCACTGCTATCGACAAACGCCATATTTCGCCATCGGACATATGCGCCTTTTAAATGTGAGTTCATGATTTTTCTCTCTTTGACTTTAATGTAAGTATTTTAGCAAAACTTGTTTTAAAAAACAAGAATAAAGATAGGTGTATTTTTGTTTTTATTTTTGATATAATAAAGCAAATAAGGCAATGTTAAGGTTTCAAAATGAGAGATTTAACAAGAGAACAAGCAGAGTTTTTGATAGAAAATGAAATAGAAAGGAAAATAGCAGAACTTCCTAACTATTACAGAAATTTATTCAAGGAAGAGAATAAACGACTACCATTTTGGTTAAAAACATATTTTATTGAAAGAAAAGTGAAAAAATATGTAGATTTAGAAGTAAATGGCTTTGGTTTCTTTTGCACAATAACGGGAATTAGAAAGAAATACGAAGAAAGAGTGAATACTCCCCACCTAAATGAATTTTCATTATAGGTGGAGCTTCT
>CEUY01043646.1_pt1 | contig 21277 bp, 16 predicted proteins | sample 361481 | NCBI WGS metagenome assembly CEUY01 (sample SAMEA2622737, study PRJEB7988) | marine metagenome | isolation source: saline water (ENVO:00002010), including | reverse complement strand
TGGGAAGTTGGCGCAATATATGAGCATGTACCGACACAGCAAAGATTGATCAATGATTATGGTTGCCGGGAGATTGATGGTGAGAGAATTCAAATACCGCCTGATTTAGTTGATAAGGTCCTGTCGACCTTGCCAAGGCAGATAAAACTGTTTGACCATGATGGTCATGAGCGTGTTGATACATCGTCTAAAACCCCAAGTTTCTGCCCCGGACACAATTGTGTTCAGATATTGGACTATAGGACCGATAACTTACGTCCTGCTCTTTTAGAAGATATCCGGTCTACTGCGCGACTATGTGATGCGTTGCCTAATATAGATGTAGTTTGTTCTCTTGGATATCCGAGTGAAGTTGCTCCGGAGAATGAGGTTACTGAATGTACACGGGTAATGTATGAGAACTCTACAAAGCCCGTGGCGCTTTTAGCTCATGATGAGTTCATTCAGGAACGAATGATGAAAATCGTGGCTGATATTGCGGGTGGCTGGAATCGAATCGCGGAAAAACCAGTGTCGATCGAGCTCATGGGTCCAGTCTCACCTCTGAAACTTCCAGCGGAGTTATGTGTACGTTTGACGAATTGTGCGAGATGGAGGGCGCCTGTGGTCTGTTATCCAGCGACATTTCCAGGCATGTCGTCACCGATCTCCATAGCAGGCGCAATCGTACAGTCCTCAGCGGAGGCAATTGCAGGGATATTGATTCACCAACTCGAAGAACCAGGAGCACCTGTCATGAGTGGATCAGCCATCCTTCCGATGGATTTACGACAGGCGAACTTGGCATATGGATCACCTGAATACATGCTTTCCGGACTCGGTGCAAGTGAATACCTTAACTTTGCGGGCATTCCTACTTGGGTTGGAGGGGGTTGTTCAGACTCGCATCAGTTTGATGCCCAGGCGGCTGCCGAGGCGGGTGCAAATCTTGCGATCGCTGGACTCGCCAACGCGTCATTTGTTCACAATCTGGGGTTTTTATCCGGAGGGCGAACAGGGTCTCTTGAGTTACTCACTCTATGTGACGAGATGATCGGTTGGACGAGCAAGATGGCGAATGGGTTAGAAATCAACCCAGAAACACTAGCTGTCGAAGTGATTCAGCGGGCAGCACCAAATAATGAATTTCTTACTGACCCCCATACTCAGGACCGATTCTTAACGGAGAACTGGTATCCAAAACTCTCTGATAGATCAGATTCTGAGGCTTGGCAGAAAGCAGGAGCACAGGACATGAGAGCTCGGATAAAACAAAAGATAGACGATATTCTCCACTAATCAGTTGTGACATTTGAAGTGAGGGTATCACCTGGCTTAGGGATATCATCTTTCTTCACCAGGTGGTTGCAAGCTGCGATAGTTCTTCAACGTCGTGTGTTGCGAGAACTTTTTTAACGGCCGGTCTGGCTAAAACCGTTTTCATTAGTAGGCGAACGTTGGGAAGATGATCAAACGTACCGGGTTGATTTTCTTTCCATATAGCCTGCATTACAAAAAGCATATCGCAGATGCTGTAGCGACCTCCCAAGAAATAGGGACCCGGCACGATCGATTCGTCTAGATATTTCCATATCTTTTCAAGAATATTGAGCGAGGCACCCATTAGTCGCTCTTGCATGGTCTGATCGTTGGGAAAGTATTTTTGCGGATCGAATTGAATGAGCACTTCAGGTTGGAAAGTGCTCATTAAGAAAAAAAGCCATTGAAAGGCTCGCGCTCTATTTTGTCCAACGTCAGACGGCAAAAAATTTCCTCCCTCTTTTTCTGCGAGATAGACCATCGTCGCAGCGGATTCAGACAGTGGTCCATCAGGCGTTAAGAGCAATGGGACCCGACCATAAGGGTTGAGGGTTAGAAATTCCGGAGGGAATTCCTGAGGCTTGTGTACATTGAACCAGACAACTCGATAGTCGAGTTTTAGCTCCTCAAGCAACAAATGGGTCGTCATTGCGTAGGAGTTATTGTGGGCGTAAAGGACGTATTCGGTCATCTGTCATCAGAACCTATTTTCTGCTCTCGAGATCTGGACATAATGGCAACAGTTTTGCATCGAGTCTGATTTGAGGAAGGTCTTCCATCTGGATCGGTGGAATCACGCATCTCAAAGAATTTCCTAGAACTAAGTAAATATCGTAATTAAAAAAACAACGGCATGCACGCTTAGAGATTCTCAAGAAATAATGTTTTTAAGAAAAGGGTTTTATAGAAAATTTTAAATATGTGGGCAAAGAAATCTGAAATGCCCTAATATTTTGCCCCTAGGGAGAGCGGTAGAAATCCGTAAACACTCCCTCTAACTCATATTCTTGCTAATTTGGAGGAGACAATGACAAAAAAATCAGAACATTCTGGCAAGCTGGCTAAGCATCATGCGGGAATTACGCGACGTGAATTTACTCGTCGCACCGCTGCTCTGGGCGTGAGTACCGCATTCGCAGGAACCGTTGGCGGTGTAGCGGGGATGTTCTCGGAGAGTGCCAAAGCGTCGCCAAAATCGGGCGGTCACCTGAGGCTGGGTATGGCGCAAGGCAATACTAGTGACACTCTAGACCCGGCACTTATGGTTACTGAGGCAACAAACCTGATTAACTACAACTGCAAGAATTTTCTTGCTGACACCGATCACAACGGTGCTCTTGTGCCGGAGCTTGCGGAATCCTGGGAAGCTGATGGTTCTCCGCTGAGGTGGGTGTATAACCTCAGAAAAGGAATAAGTTTCCATGACGGCAAATCTTTTAGTGCGGAAGATGTGATCGGCACTATCAACTACCACATTAGTGACGAGTCGAAATCTGCGTTGCGGTCTATCCTCAAGAATATAAAAGAGATGAAGGCTGATTCTCCACATAGGATCATCTTCACGCTCGCGGAGCCCAACGCCCATTTCCCATTCTTAATGTCATCGCTTCCGATTGACTCAATCAAAGATGGGAAGCCATATGATTTCCGTAATGGCACCGGTTCCTACGTTCTTAAGGAGTTTGAGCCTGGAATACGGACGATTTTTGAGCGTGACCCCAATAAATGGGAAGACCATGTTGGTTTTTTTGATTCTGCAGAATCAGTCCCGCTAATCGATACGGCTTCGAGGCAGAATGCTTTGGTGACCGGGGAGGTCGATCTCATTAACCGACCTGATCGTAAGACGTGGAAGCGTTTGGCAAGTGCGAAAGGCGTGGTTGTTGTCCAATACCCGGGCCGACTCCACCGGACGTGGCCAATGCATGTGGATACCGCACCTTATGATAATAATGACGTTAGATTAGCGCTTAAATATGCAGTTGATAGGGATGAGCTAAACGATAAGATTCTAAGTGGAACCGGCTCAGTCGGAAACGATCACCCTATTAGCCCAGCTTACGCTTACTTTAATTCGGAGTTGCCGCAGCGGACTTACGACCCGGATAAGGCCAAGTTTCACCTGAAAAAGGCGGGAATGGAGAGTCTAACCGTCACGCTTAGCACTTCTGAAGGAATTTGGCCGGGCGCAGTAGACGCCGCCACCCTGTATAGCGAATCCGCTGCTAAAGCAGGAATTGACCTCAAAATAAACAAAGTGCCTAACGATGGTTATTGGGCCAATATCTGGCTGAAGCATCCGTTCTGCGCATCCTACTGGAGCGGAAGACCAACTGAAGATTGGATGTTTACGTCTGGTTATGCGGCAGGCGGATCATGGAACGAGAGTCGATGGGCGCATCCTCGTTTCAACGAACTCCTGAAAGCATCCCGTGGCGAGCTGGATGAAAATAAAGCACGCGAAATGTATTGGGAGATGCAGCAACTTTGTAGTGATGAAGGGGGTTCAGTCATTCCGCTGTTTGCCGACTGGCTTGACGCTCATTCTGACAAGCTAGCGCATGGTGAGTTGAAAAGTAATCGAGAACTCGATGGTCTTCGTCCTATACGGCGCTGGTGGTTTGTCTAGATCGTATTTGCCATATTAAGTCTGACCAAGGGATGATCCCGCGTCGTAGGATCGCGACGCGGGGTTTTGCCCCCTGGGACGCCTGCAGAAGTTGTATTGTCAATTAGCTAAATAAACCCAATGCAAATGCCAGCACGAGTAATGGCGTACTGATATTTGACCAAAAAATTGGAAGATTTAAATAGGGGTATTTGTGGACCGGTAGGGCGGGGCTATTCAAGAGTGTCGCTCAAAGCGCGATCTGATTTTGTTTGGTTATGCCGAAAGACGTCATTTAGTTTGCAAGAGGTATTAGCATGACTGTTTACAAATCAACTTTCCTCTCGTGTGACTTTGATTTCGATGTTTCGGGTAAAAACTATGGATCAGCGCGCCTTGATTATTCAGACGATCTCGGCGTGTCGCGCGTCTTCCCAATTCCCATTGCCACAATCAGTAACGGGTCAGGTCCAACCATCCTGTTGACGGCAGGTAATCATGGTAACGAGGATGAGGGTCAGTTAATCCTGCGTCGACTGATTCATGAATTAGACCCGACTGATGTCTGCGGGCGAATAATTATTCTCCCCGCATTAAATTATCCCGCCGTTAGATCAAACAGGCGGACTTCTCCCCTTGATAATGGCAATCTAAATCGAAGCTTCCCTGGCGATCCGGAAAATGGGCCTACCCCGGCAATTGCACGATTTGTCGTTGATCAATTGCTGCCATTAGCAGATGCAGGAATAGACTTCCATTCGGGAGGGCGTGCAGCAAAATATGTCACTACGAGTTTTCTTTGCACCTGCTCAGACCCAGAAATTTATCGAAAGTCATTTGATCTAGCGGAAGCTTTTAGTGCGCCTTATCTCTATGTCGTTGATGGGACAAAATCGAAAACCGGCTTTGACCCGGTTGCCCATGATCGACAAGTCCCATTTATTTCCAATGAGCTTGGGGGTGGGGGGGTAGACCGAGAGGCTGTCCAGATAGGATATCGGGGTGTTCAAAATGTCTTAAAGTTTCTCGAAATAGTTTCTGGGTCAGAGGAAATGAATGACGATCGTAAAGACACGATTTATCTCGATGCAGTGAATACCGGAGACGTTCTTTATGCGCCTTACGAAGGTATTTTTGAAGCGAGGGTGGAGCTAGGAGAAAGAGTGGAAGCAGGGCAGACAGCCGGTGCGCTTTATTCTCTCGATGAAGTAGCGAGAGCGCCTAAAGTATTGAAGTTCGCTAATTCTGGGGTCGTTTGTATAAAAGCTGTATCGGCAAGAGTGGTGCATGGTAGTCGACTTTTTATGACAGCAGAATCGGTAACGGCTGAAGAAATCCTCGGTTTATCAGAAGTGTAGATAGTGTGGAGGGTTCCCACGTAGGGGCTTGGTTCTGCTGAGCTGAGGGATATGATGCTTACGATAGCCGAAAGCGTTGAAAAATGAACAAACTAGCACTATTGCTTTCGCAACGAGTCGCATTTGCCATTGGTACGTTGTTTATCGTCTCGTTGTTTATTTTTCTCGGAGTAGAACTTTTGCCGGGAGACGCTGCAGAAGTGATTCTCGGGAAGACCGCAACTCCTGAAACCATCGCCGTATTCCGTCGAGAGTTGGGTTTAGATATTCCAGTCCATATTCGATACATCGAGTGGTTAACCAATGTGTTTCAGGGGGACTTTGGTAAGTCCCTCTCTAACAATCAAGAGGTTTCACATCAAGTTGGAATCCGGCTTTTTAATACCATATTTCTCGCTTGTTTCGCCGCAATTATTTCAATGCCGCTTGCATTGGGGCTCGGTATCCTTTCGGCCTTATATCGGAATACGTTGTTTGATCGAACTGTAAATGTTTCTACGTTGACCACGATATCTTTTCCCGATTTTTTCGTTGCTTACGTTTTGATCCTATTTTTTGCGATTGATTTCGATATTTTTCCAAGCGTTGCGATGATTCATCCAAATACGGAATTCGTTGACCGACTCTATAAGACACTGCTCCCGGCTATTACGCTTACGTTGGTGACGGTTGCCCATACTATGCGCATGACGCGTGCAGCGATCATTAACCTCTTGGCAAGTCCTTATATTGAAATGGCACGGCTTAAGGGGTTGAGTCCGGCTCGAGTAGTGGTTAAACACGCACTCCCCAACGCGATGGCGCCAATAATCAATGTAGTGGTGATCAATCTGGCGTATCTAGTCGTTGGGGTCGTCGTGGTCGAGGTAGTGTTCGTTTATCCCGGATTGGGCCAATTGCTTGTTGAATCAGTCGGTAAGCGAGATATTCCGGTTGTTCAGGCAGCGGCCCTTTTATTTGCCGTCACATACATATCGTTGAACCTTCTAGCGGATATTCTGTCGATTGTTAGCAACCCCCTTTTACTTCATCCTCGGCGCTCACAGTGATGCGTGCGTATAAAGTATTTCTTCGGGCGCCATTAACGTCCAAGTTCGGCTTATTCGTGATTGGTTTGTACGCTTTTGTCGCCATTGCAGCGCCGGTCTTAGCACCTTATGGAGAGACGGCAATCGTCGGAGGTCAGTATGAGCCGTGGAGTAGCGAGTTTCTCCTCGGGACCGATAGCATTGGTCGAGATATGTTGACACGACTTATTTTTGGCGCTCGGAATACGGTCGGAATAGCGTTCGTTATTACTGTCCTTGCTTTTGTGATTGGCGGCTTTACGGGCATGGTCGCAGCCACTATGGGCGGATGGATTGATCAGATCCTTTCGAGAATAGTGGATGTTCTAATGGCCATCCCGGGGCTCGTTTTTGTCCTGCTCGTTCTGGCATTTTTTGGAACTGCGATTCCTGTGTTAATTGTGGTGGTCGCAATATTCGAATCAACACGGGTTTTTCGACTCACGAGGGCAGTCTCCATGAATGTTGAAGTTATGGATTACGTTGAAATATCAAAGGTTAGAGGAGAGAGTACGTGGTGGATCGTTTGGTCCGAAATTCTTCCAAACACAACTGCGCCGTTGGTCGCGGAGTTTGGTGTTCGTTTTACCTATACTTTTCTTTTCATAGCAGCGCTCAGCTTTCTTGGTCTAGGAATTCAGCCGCCAATTGCAGACTGGGGCGGGATGGTTAGAGAGAATGCTGTCTTGATTACGTTTAGTGATTTCACTCCGCTATTGCCTGCTGCAGCGATTGCATTGCTGACGGTAAGCGTTAATTTTGTAATCGACTGGATACTTCAAGAGTCAAGTGGTTTGAAAGAATGAATGCTTTAGCCCAAAAGCTCGATTCTGAATCTGGCAGTGATGTTCTTCTGACGATGTGTAATCTGCAGGTCGAAGCACGAACCAATGATCGTTGGCAGCCCATAGTTAATAACGTCGATTTGACACTCCGTCGTGGGGAGGTATTGGGGTTAATCGGTGAATCTGGCGCTGGCAAAACGACAGTCGGGCTTGCAGCGATGGGTTATACCCGATCTGGGTGCCGCATATCCGACGGCACAATCCATTTCGACGGCATCGACTTAGTTGATATTAATGAAAAGACAAAACGAGCGATTCTGGGAGTAAGAATTGCTTATGTAGCGCAGAGCGCAGCGGCTGCTTTTAATCCTGCTCATAAACTTATCGAGCAGTATTCAGAAACTGGAATCCAGCATGGTGTCCTTTCAAGAGTAGAGGCGCAGATGGACGCGCAGAAATTATATGAACGTCTCCGTTTGCCTGATCCTCAAAAGATAGGATTTCGGTATCCACATCAGGTTTCGGGAGGGCAACTTCAGCGCGCAATGACGGCGATGGCTCTGTCTTGTAGGCCGGAACTTGTAATCTTTGATGAACCTACTACGGCGCTAGATGTTACGACGCAAATTGAAGTTCTTGCAGCAATCAAGGAGGTCGTGAGTCAATTTGGAACGGCTGCAATTTATATCTCCCATGATCTTGCTTTGGTTGCACAGATGGCCGATAGAGTCATGGTATTTCGCAATGGTGATCTCGTGGAAGAGGGAGACACACGAAAGCTTCTATCTGAGCCAGCCAGGACATATACAAAGAAACTTCTTGCTGTCCGTTCATTTCAAAAGATATCTGTTGGTGAGGTTAAACAACGGCCTAGTTTGCTAAAAGTGAAATCGTTAACTGCGGCTTACGACAAGGTTCCTATTCTTAAAGAAGTGCAACTGAGTATTCCGGAAGGAAAGACAGTTGCGTTGGTCGGTGAGTCGGGCAGTGGTAAGAGCACTGTCGCAAGGGTGGTCTCAGGTCTTTTGACGCCTCTACAGGGACAGATCATATATCGAGGTGAAATATTAGCGTCCAGCTTCAGAGAGAGAACCAAGGCCCAACTGCGCCAGATTCAGATGATCTACCAAACTCCAGAAACGTCCTTAAACCCCAGACAGCGGGTTCACAAGATAGTAGGAAGGCCATTATCTTTTTATTTGAGACTGAGTTCGCAGGCTCGCCTCGCTCGTGTCCGAGATCTGCTTTCACTCGTCGAACTTGAGCCTGATAAATATATCGACAGACTTCCCAGTGAACTCTCGGGCGGTGAACGCCAAAGGATATCAATCGCGAGAGCTTTAGCCGCTGAACCCGAGTTAGTAATCTGTGATGAGGTGACCTCTGCGTTGGATCAGTTGGTTGCGGAAGAGGTTTTGAAATTGCTTGATCGACTTCAGCGCGAACTCAAACTGTCTTACATCTTCATTACGCACGACATAGGTACGGTCCGCTCTATTGCCGATGAAGTTATTGTCATGTCGGACGGCAAGGTCGTTGAGGCGGGTTCAAAGGATCAGGTGTTCCAACCCCCTTACCATGAATACACTAAGTTGCTCTTGTCCTCCGTACCAAAAATGGATCCCGATTGGTTGGACAACCTGCTTACTGAGCGTAGTCAAGGCCGATAGGCGAAAACCTCATATCATTTATCAAGGGCAATAATTCTGCGCGTGACAATCTTAATCTTACTGCAGTGCTTATTAGATAACTCCCGCGGTCAGACGTATATTCGCTCCAGGAGATTCGAATTTTCGCGCGAGGCGGCGATATCTGTTATGGAAGTCGTCACGGTCGACACCGCAACATTGCAGATGACGTTCACCTGCTGATGGATCAAAAGCTTCTCGACCGTGAAGAACGCGGTGATTATCGAGAATTAATAGATCACCCGGTTGTAACTGCGGTTGCCACCATCGGTCGCGATCATAAAGAATCTCCTCAAATTGCTCGAGCGCGCGGTAGACAGGTTCGACAAGGCCCGGAGGTAATTGAAGTTGGCCGATTGAATTACCGTTATAGCGAATACCTTCTAAGACCCCATCTGCAGCCACTGACAATACTCGGCCAAGCACACGCCAGTCATCACCATTGTCAACTTGGGAAGAAAACATCAAAGGAGCCTGTGCAAGCAGATTGAAAGAACCTTCATCCTGTTCACGCAAAGCGTGCGCCACTGCAAATCCATCCACAACAATTGAACGCCCGCCTTCAGGATGGGCCCGGAGGCAGTGCATAAGCAATAGACCAATCAGTGTCTGACGCCAACAGGTGTCAGTGTGAGGTCCAAGAAAATGGCACATGTTCGTCGCCACCGTGATGCTTGGATCTACCCTAACATTGCAGATAGACGGATGCCCAGCGCTTTCAGCATAAAGATTTGCTGGCACATGGCCAAGCTTATTGCCGATTTTTGCGACGATGTTCATGTCTGTCGGTACATTACGCAAAAGTGCGACCCCAAACTCGAGTAGATGTTCACTCAGAGAAAGTAAACCCTCGTCGTTGTCAGCGAGATCACTATAGTTGAAACTATTCTGCTCATTGATTTTTACTGCATCCCAGGTGGTGACTCTTTGTCGAATCTGGTGGTTGCCATCGACGTACGCGTTATCGCGTAACCAGTCAGCGTCGTGCTCTGAGCGGCGCCCATCGCTCCAGTTAAGGAGGAGCTCTCCTGAGTCACTGATCTCAGCAGCAACAACCTCGATCGACTGCTTGTCCCGTAGAAATCGGCCGTCTGGTCCGGCTGGTCGGCCAGCGCCCGGAAAGCCTGGCGAATGGCGCAGGGAGATATCGTGGTAGCACGCACTAAAACCATCATGCCAGGTAAGATTGATCCGGCCGTCACACAACTCGGCCGACACAAGAAGTAAATGATCGTTTGCCATGTTTGTACCCAACATTGGGCTCAGGAACTAGTTAAATTTCATATTGTTTAGTCTGATTTTCTTGGCATCGAGAAGTCACTCACTGGCAGTGACCGTGAAAATTTCGTTATCTACTAGGTCAAGCATCGCAGCAATAATGCTGCAGACGGCAGGCACAGGACGCAACTATGGGTTCATCCGCACGGGCAATCGCGAGATTGAGCCGAGCCTGCATCGTGTTGGCTTCATCATTTCTGCCCAGTCGATTCAAGCATTCCACGAGGCCGTGGAGACTCCACAGATTATCTGGGTGTTGTGAAGTGCTCACTAGATTATCAGAAAGTCCAAGGTCGTCTCGATAAAGCTGTTCGGCGGATTCAACGTAACCCTGTTCCAGTAGCAGTGCACCGAGCGCATGCCGTGCTGGTTGCATCCAACCCCAAGGTTCGTCGTATTTTAGGTTGTCTTCAAGTTCTATGGCTTTGCTCAAATAGGCATAGGCCGATTCGTGGTGACCCTTGCGATACTCAATCTCTCCATGCAGCATTTGCTCCGCAATCTGAAGGACATCGAGACATGAGTTATTGAAGAGATAACGTGTAGCCGAGACTTTAGTCCTCGCATCAAAGAACTGTGTGCGCTGCTGTTCAGCAGCAACGACATTGTCGAGTGCCGCCCATGCGATTGTTTTGGCATAGTGCCAGACGGCGGTTGTCATCGTATACAACTCCGGGTCATCAGGTAGAGGATGATCGATAATTTCCTGCCACTTACCAAACCGAATGAATACATGCGCCTTCATTCCGATATACGCTTCCATCCAGTCAGCCATTGCCGGGTTTTCGATGCGAAGTAACTCTTCAGGAGTGGTTGCGATGATCTCCTCAGCGGCCTCCATCGCAGACCGGAACTGACCAAGAAACAGCGCAGCGTAGATTTTTAGGTGTTGGTTGTGAATCCGAGAGAGAGTGTGGTAGTTGATCGGTCCCTCGTTAGCGAGGTAGATGTGATCTGCTTCTATAGCGCGATTATTGGCCTGAATAGCCTCGTAGTAGTGACCACAACGGACGTCGATGTGCGAGGGCATATGGCACAGATGGGCTGAGTCGGGAACAAGTTGACGCAAAGCGTCACACGCGCGCAAAGCCCGTTCTGGAAAGGGTGACATTTCTAGGAGATGGATATACATATGCAGCATCCCGCAGTGCGGCGTTTGTTCTATTGCCTCAAGCCGGCTTATACCCTCCTCCAGAATATCCATGGCTTCAATGGTTGAAGCACCAGTTGCGGGCTTGCCACTTTGAAGATCCCACAGCGCCCAGGGGGTGCGGGTCATCAGCGCCTCAGCGTGTAGTGCGCAAACGTCATCATCTTCGGGAAAAGCGCGATAAACCTCGCGCATTGCATTCGAATAGTCATCGTCCCATCGTAGATATTCGGATTTATCAACCGGGACAGGCGATTGGTAGCGGTGTTGCAGGGCTTCGATCATCATCGACTCAACCTGACTGACATGGCCAGATCGTGACATCGCCTCGCGTGCACTTTGGTAACTCATTTTAAGCTTTTCGGCGAGCTCGTCTGTCTGCATCCGATGCCAAGGCTTGTTGTAGTAGATTCCGGAGGCATAAGCCAGTCCCCACCACGCCATGGCACAGTCTTCATCTTCTGCGATAGCTTTGCGAAAACAGCGCGTTGCCATTTCCAGATCGAAGCCATAAATCCATATTAGTCCACGGTTGAACCATACTTGCGTCTCACCGCTGGAGGTCGTTATTTCACGTCTGTGACTACCGAGGTCATAGGGGTAGGACATGGTGCTAGATTGTCTTGGTCGCAGTGAATTTTGATCCATGATTGAACTTATATTTAGGGATTCAGTCGATCTCTTTTAGGGAAACCTAACTCTGTAGTTACACGCTAGCAATTTATTTTTTTAATAAAACAAAGTTGACAAAAAAATTCTTTAATTGAGTCGCAAAGATGATTTCCAATTTTAAGACTGTTGCTGCCATTTTGTTGGCCATGTTTTGTATCTCAATCATGGATACTATAATAAAGATGTTAAGCGGGGTTTATGCCTTACACCAATTAGTATTTATTCGCGCGCTGATTAGTCTAGCAATTCTTTTGCCACTCCTTTTGCGGTTTGGGCTAACCGCGTTGAGAACCCAAAGGCCAAGAGCCCATCTTTCGAGGGGTTTACTGCTAGTTGTAGCAAATCTCAGCTACTACATCGGGTTAGCTAGTTTGCCACTCGCTCAAGCTTCTGCTGTCGTATTCACTGCGCCAGTTATTATTACGGTGTTTTCTTGGTGCTTTCTTCGCGAAGCATTTAATGCGTTACGCTGGTCGGCGGTTCTAATCGGTTTAGTGGGGATGCTCTGCGTCGTCCAACCTTTTACGGTTAATGTACAACTCGCTTATTTTTGGCCGCTGGTTGCAGCGTTCTGTTATGCTGGATTTGCGATCATTACGCGGCATATTGGCCCAACCGAAAGGGCCACTTTGTTGGCAGTTACGGCGCAGTGCTGTATGCTCGTTGCCAGTGGGTTGTTTGGTTTGGCGCTAGGCCACGGAGAGTTCTCCGGACACACTGATCCTGGTATCGAGTTTTTTCTGCGGGTTTGGCGTTGGCCACAAGGGTCAGATCTTATTTTTTTTGTTGCTATTGGAGTTCTTTCAGCTACTACCGCATTGTCAATCTCTTTCGCCTATCGTGGTAATGAAGTTTCGTTTCTCGCACCTTTCGAGTATGCGGTTCTGCCGTTGGTATTGCTTTGGGGTTTTTTGGTCTTCAATGAGTTCCCGGACAGGCTGACCCTTTTCGGTATTGCTCTTATTGCCACTGGAGGGTTTGTGGTCTGGCTCGACCGGAAGCATCAAGCGAAATGACAAAGTACGAATACGGAATTTTCCGTAAATTGGTATTCTCGACATGAGCACTTACCCTCTCTGGTGTAGTCGCGGTTTGCCGAGCATATAGTCAATGGCACGTTTTCCGACTATCTATGCTGGCGTAGATTGCGGATCCCATCAGTTGTTTCCAATGCTGATTCTGTCGTTTGCAAAAAATCACTGATAAGACACCTATCCCAAGGGCACACTGTTGCGTGTCATCTCGAGCTTGATGCTTGGCGAAGGAATGCCAACCATCTGGCGCTATTTCACGCAGAAATACCCTGCGCACACTGAAAGTGGTATCGTCCGGCGTTTCAGAGAATCTGATAAAAAAATGACGACTGAAAAACCAGAGGGTTTTTCCGGTTATCACCGCAAGCAGGACTGGACTGAGGACTCCGAGCTGACGCATATCACCCGGGGCACGCCCTGTGGTGAGTATTTGCGGCGCTACTGGCATCCGGTCGCGATGACCGAGGAGGTCACGGATCTGCCGCTGCTGGTCAAGGTCTTGGGAGAAGAGCTGGTCCTCTTTAAGGACAAGAGTGGCGACTTTGGACTCCTGCACAAGCACTGCTCACATCGGGGCGCTTCTCTGGAATTCGGTATTGTTGCGGATCACGGGATCATCTGTTGTTACCACGGATGGCATTACGCGGTGGATGGCACCCTGATTCGCGCAGGCTCAGAGCGTGAAGACGGACCAATGTGCAAGAAGGTGGTACATGGTGCCTATCCGGTGATTGAGAGGGACGGGTTGGTGTTCGCTTATCTTGGTCCTCCAGAACTCAGACCGCCCTTCCCGATATTTGATACGCAGGCCAACAACAGCGTTGAGAAAGTACCTTTTTCCCTTTCGACGCCCTGTAACTGGCTGCAGATTTATGAGAACACCCAGGATCCTGTGCACGTGATCCATCTGCATTCCAATGTCAGTGGGATTCAGTTTGGAGTCGCTTCCGGGGTAGATCAAATTATTGAGTATCAGGACAGTCCGCTGGGTATGATCAATATCCAGACACGTGAAGTAGGCGAATTTGTCTGGAACCGTACGGTAGAGTCCATTTTACCCAATGCGAATCAGACTGGTGCCATTTGGGAAGAAGCGCAAAACGAAAAGTTTTTTCAGCGAAGTTCCCTGCTGCGCTGGGTCGTGCCACTGGACAATACCTCAACACGAACCATCGGCTGGCGCTACTTAAGCACCGATTTGGATCCCGATAATCAGGGTAACCGCTCTCACATCGGTAAGGAAGGAATCGACTTTATTGGCCAGACTGCGACCGAGCGGTCTCACGAGGAGGCGCAGAGACATCCCGGAGACTATGAAGCACAGGTATCGCAGGGCCCGATAGCCATTCATGACCGAGAAAATCTCGCGAGTTCTGACGCCGGCGTCGCACGGCTGCGGCGTTTGTTGCGCAAACGCGTGGCAGAACTGGGCTCGGGCGAGGAACCGGCGGCTCAGGCGGGAGAAGAGGGCGAGATCGTTTCGACCTACACTCAAGATACCGTGTTTAAAGTCCGACTTAACGAACAACAAAGAAAAGCGTTTGGGCAAGCGGTCGCCAGCACGGTAGTCAATAGCGGAGATAAGGCTCCGCTAGAGCGGGAGTTGATGGTGAGGCAGACCTGTGAGACATTTGAGGTGAAGTAGACGAGTTTCCATGATCGCAATAATTGTTTTTGGCAGTTTAAATTTACCTAAGACTAAAGAAAGTTATTGCAGTATTAACCCGAGAGGAAATAAACGACGTGGTTTGCCGATGATTCAGTTGAGGAAGTTTATTGTACGAGACATTCTTGTTCTCGCCGCGCCTTTACTTGTTACCGGCGCACCGGTCGCGAATTCCGTGCTCCATACGGCCCTTAAAGGGGACGTGTTGAAGGTCGGCACCACCGGGGATTGGAATCCGATGACTATGCGTGATGCGGCAACCATCAAGTGAACTGGATGTGATATCGATGTGAGCACCACACTGGCGGAAGATCTTGGTGTCGAGATCGGATACACCCTGACCGGTTAGAAAACCCTGGTCACCGGTTTTACCGTCAACACGTATCACATGACCGGCTAGGCTTTGGTGAACCCCAAGCGTGCCAAGGTTGCGGGATACTCGATCTCTTATGTCCAAGTTGGTTAGCTGTCGATGATGTATCAAAAGAACGGGGGCCGCCTCAAATCCTGGGGTGACATCAATAAGGTAGGTTCAAGGTTTCAGCAAACCTCGGCACCACGCAGGAGCAGTACATCAAGCCGTTTTTCCCCGATGCGACTCACGTGATTGTTGAATCACCGGCCCGGAATTGGCAGGACGTTCGGATGCTAGCATCACTTCTAATATTGAGGCGTACAAGCTGGCCGAGAAGTACCCTGATCAGATGATGAGCGTGCTCATAGACCCGGCAACGGCGTGGGCACCGCTTGCTGTCTTTCTGCCACAAGGTGATCAGGTCTGGATCAACTGCCTGAACCGCTGAATTTCACTGCGGCAGGCCTGGGGTGTTTTGTTGACGGTCTCAAGAAGAAGTGGCGAGTGCAATCAGGTTCAGGTTCTGATGCTGACAAAAAGCTCGTTTTGGCCAGCCTTTTTGTTACTAAAATAACTCATCGACATGTTCATCATAAGGTCAAACTGTGAATCTGCAGACAGCAAGTAGTCAGGAGATCGAGAACTATCTGAAGTCCTGCACCGGCATCATCTTGCCGGCAGGTTCATTGGAACAGCACGGTCCGGTAGGGCTTATTGGTACAGACGCGATCTGTGTTGAAAACATTGCACGCCAAGCGGCAGAACAAGACTCGATCCTGGTCGCGCCAGTACTTCACTATGCCCCGGCGCAGTTTAATCTCGGATTTGCGGGGACCATTTCCCTTTCGGCACAGACTTTTTATAAGGTCTTTAAGGAAATTGCCACTTCGCTTATGCGTAGTGGCTTTGATCGGATCTATGTTTTAAATGGTCATGGTGCCAATCTTGCACCGCTGAGAAGCGCGGTGCATGATCTTTACCTTGAGCTGGATGAGGCATCCCCCAAGATCAAAATCCGTAACTGGTGGGACTTCTCCCAGGTCAACGCTCTGCGTCAGAAACTCTATGGAGAATGGGAGGGTTTGCACGGCACTCCATCCGAGGTAGCGGTCACTCAGTACGCAGTGCGCACGATTAAACGTGTGAATGCGAGTCCACCCCAGTTGCTATCGGAGGATGAACTTAATGAAGCAGCGGGGGACTACCACGGTCCCGCAAGCGAGCATAGGAGAACTTTCTCAGACGGTAGGGTAGGGTCCTTTTCAGAACTTGCTGAACCTGAGCATGGCGAGCGCCTGGTTGAAGTAGCAGCCCACGCTCTGATAAAGGAGTTTAGGGAGTTTGTAACGGATTAGTTGTTTGATGGCGTCTGAATCCAGGGTTTTCTGATTAACGCTCTTCTGCGTACATCTTTCTTTCTAGTCATTGCACGCCGGTAGACAGAATCAGAATCAGTGCTAGGTATTCCAGAATCAGCAAGGTACAGATCTCCAGTGGGCGGTACTCCGTCACGACAAATTGATTTGTCCGACGGTTAAGCTCCTGCATGGCGATTACTGATGCAAGCTAGGGCATCTTTAGCATGCAGACAAAATGGTTACCGAGTAGAGACAGTATCATCTTTATCGCCGACGCCGTGCGGTTGACTGCGATCCCTGACAGAACAATCAGAAAACCCAAACACTACTGCTAGTGCAATAGAAACAAGGGAGAGCACGATTGTATCTTTCAATCCGGCGAGCAGGAATTTTAATGTTGGTGATGCGTTGAGAGGTACTAGGTGATAACGTGCCAGCCCCACGTGCTACCTTTGCTAGAACCGGTGTAACCACCAAAGATTGCCAAGGCGACTAAGAGCAGCAGAAATCGGGATACGGTCTTCATGCGGTTCGGGTGTTGTATCGAACTTAGACGGATATCAAAATGCTCGCGGTCGAGGCACAACGATATTATCTAGTAAAATTGGATAATAGTTGCAGCTCGTCCCTATTGAATTGAAGTTATGAAGAAGCAACAACCTTGCCGACTTAATGCTTAATTCATTACGTACCTAGATCATCGCATCAATGTACGCACTTGCCGATTTTATTGACCTCGACCTCTTTCCGATTGACAACTTGGAGTCTCCGGCGGGCAGAACTCTGATTGAAAGTTGCCAGGCCATGATGCGAGAGCGGGCCATCTGTGCTCTGAAGGGCTTTCTCAGGCCAGTCCTTTTGCAAGCGATGTCAGATGAGGTTACGGATCTTGAGAGCACAATGCGCCGGGTAGATTTTCCTGCCACCCCCTATGGCTGGTTGAAGAACTCAGGATTCTCGACAAGCCATCCCAGAAGCCGTCTTTTCGATCGGCGTTGTGGCGTCCTGACCAGGGACCAATTGGACCCGAGGGGACTCTGTGTGCGCCTTTTCCAGTTTCCGGAGTTGACCGAATTTATTCGGCAGCTTCTGGGTTACGAGTATCTATTCAATTCTGTCTGTCCCAATATATCGGTGAGACTCAATATCATGGAGCAGGGCGATGAGTTTGGGTGGCATTACGATACCAACGATGGAGCGGTGTCACTGGTTCTGCAATCTGCGGAGGAGGGTGGCGATTTTGAATATGCCCCGTTAATCCGCAGCGAGGAAGATGAAAATTATGATCGGGTGGGTGCCATTTTCTCTGGAGAGAAGACTCCTGATGTGGCAGACGCGCCCGCCGGGACCTTTATTCTTTTCATGGGCAGGCGCTCGTTGCATCGGGTCGCACCGGTCGGCAAGAGTCGACAGTCCCGTCAAACTTTACTGTTCAGTTACGACCGTCAGCCAGGGATGGTCTTTCCGGAAAAGATCCGTAAACGAATGCTGGAGCCTTCAGGCGAGCCTTTTCGGGGTCAGTGAGTGCAGGTTATATCCAGTTTCCCTGATTCAGGAGAGTTTTGTCGCAACCCAGGCTGCTATGGCAGCCCGATTTTGATCAATAATCTGGTGAACTACGTCGGTTTCGTAGAGGGCGTTACGCCAGTCAATAAGCTTCTGTGAGATCCGAGGCGCGAGACCCATGCTGTTTGCGATGTCCTCCATCATGAAAAGGGTTGTGGCATAAGCGCAGTCGGCAAGCGAGAGTGTTTCTCCCCCAAGATAGGGCGCGGAATCCACGAGCACATTCAGGCGATCGAGATGTCCGTTCATCACCTCAACGGACTGCCCAGCGTGTTGCACTTTGTCAGAGTCGCCCACCAAGGGGAAAAGTGTACGTAGAGCGGGTTCAAGGCGGGTGTCGTGGAATCGCGTAATCGACTTCAGAAAGGCGCGTTCAAGGGGGTCATCCGGGCGCAGTTTCGGTTCCCCAAAGAGATCTTCAAGTAACTCTACGATGGCGTCGGAGTCGTGAAGAATTCTGCCGTTGATGTTTATGGCCGGCACGGAGCCTGCGGGCACAAGGCGGCGATAGTCCTCGCTTCTGTAAGTGCCGCCAGCCGGCTGCTCCTCGATGTATTCAATGGACTTCAGTTCAAGCACAAGCCTCACTCGAGCGCAGTAAGTGCTTTCGGGCACAGCATATAATGTGATGGGCTGAGACACTGATGAAAGCGCTCCCGATGACGCGTGCTTGAGATAAATCGAAGTACTAAGTGGCCAGATGAGATCAGCATAAACGAAACAGGAACCGAATACTATGACTGCATGGATTAGGATGATTGAAGATCAGGACGCAGATGCTGAGTTGCTGGAAGTGCTGAAACTTGCCCGCACGCCGCACGGGACCGTCGACAACGTGATGCGTGTTCATTCGCTGCGGCCGAACACCATGAAGGGGCACGTTATTCTTTATCGTGCCGCCCTGCATGATGATGCCAACACACTTCCCATGTGGCTTCAGGAAGTAATTGGTTCCTATGTTTCTTTGCTGAACGACTGTGATTATTCTTATGCAAACCACTGGGCAAACGCCAGACATCTTATGGAAGATGATGCAAAGGCTGATGCCGCGGAGGCCGCCCTGAAAAATAGAGAGCCAGGTGACGCCTTCGACGGAAAGACGCTGGCGTTATTGCGTTATGCACAGAAGCTGACGCTTACGCCGGGAGATATGGTACGAGAAGACGTCGCCGCGCTCGCCGAGGCGGGTGTGGACGACGGTGAAATACTGGAGGCCAACCAGATTATCGGTTACTTCAACTACGTCAATCGATGTCTTAACGGCTTGGGTGTGACTACCGAAGGGGACATTGTTGGTTACTACAGTTCCAGCGATTCAGCATGAAGCGTCCTGGAGACCGTTGGGTTCATTCCGACAACCCACCGAGCCGGGGCCTCGCCAATATGCTGGAGAGTTCGGTCAGTATCCTGCCCGGCGCCAAAGTACTCATCGCTTATGAGGATGCATCGCTAGGCTGGTACGACGCGGAACTTAAAGACCAGGTGATCGCGTATTGCAGGGAAGTACTGAGCGCCGAGGTCGAGTCAGTGAAAGTGGGGCTGCCCGCCAACACGCCATCGGTACCGCTGGAAGAAAAGCTTCAGGAGAAAAGATTCGATTGGATCATCTTTCTTGCCCGTCTGGGAGACCAAGGCCGCTTTGACGAAGATCGCGATGGACCTCGCAAGCTGATGGTTTACACACGCCGGTTCTCGCAGTTGGGAAGCGCTTTTGGCACAGCGCCCCAGAAAGCCATGATCGCACTGAAAAAGGTTGTCGACGCTTTGATCGCGAAGGCAGCCACCATCACAATAACCTGCCCCCATGGCACGAAATTGACCGGCAAACCGAACTCGAAAGCTTTCCAGGCAAACGAAGGCAAAGACGGGCAAACGCAAGACGGTGTGAGCAAGGATGTAACGGTTGTCAGGTTTCCTGCAGCTGTCAGCACGCCCGTTTCTGCCAAAACCTTTTCCGGCCAGGTCGTGTTGAGGCAGGGACTTACCTCGACCGGCTCAAAGGTTTATGAGCCGCCGAATCTGCCGATTGCCTCGCAGGTCGTTGCGCATGTCACCACCGGGCGGATTGAGCGCTTTGATGGACCTGAAGAAGACGCCCAAGCGGTGCGCGCACACTACGAAAAAGTGGCCGGTCTTTTTGGGATTGAGCCGATGATTGTCCACTCATGGCATCAGGGCCTGCATCCGGGGACCGATACCAGTCCAGTCCCCCAAGCGGATTTGTCTCTCTGGGCCGAAACGCTGTTTACCAGTCCTCAGTACCTTCACTTTCATACCTGCGGAGAATACCCGCCCGGTGAGATCTCCTGGATGGTTGAGTCTCCGACCTTAGAACTGGACGGTCGCAACCTTTATGAAAACGGCCGGATAAAGGTTGAGGAATTTGAGGCATTCAGGCCCTGCCTGGATCAGCATCCTGAATTGCGGGCGCTTTTTAGTGCTTAAGCGTCTGGCTACTTAATCTGCTGATCAGCACGCATGGGCAAGGGCGTAATCGTCTCCAGATTGACTGCCGAGATCCCCGGCGACACAAAGAAATAGAGAAACTCTCGTTTGCTGCCCGGGAAGAAAAGGTCCGGCTTCGCCGTCACGGTCAGCGGCGTCAGTTGATGTTCTGGAAACAGCGTTTTCGCATTTTGAAGACACCCGGTGTCTGATTTCAGGCAGATGACAGCCATGCCGTCCCGCGCAATATCCTCTTGGGTGATCCAGGGGCTCCATCGATGGCTTAGATGCTGCAGAACCGATGGATGATCCGGTGAATGAAATGCGATGCTGTCAGGTGCATCATGGCCTCCGCCGACGATGCGAAGCGGTGTCTGGTGAGCGTTCCGCCAAAGGGCGGTAATGTCCCGCCCGAGCTCCTTGCCGGGAAAGTGGTACATCGCGTGGCCGGATGTCACGAGACCGGTGAAGAGCAGCACAGGAGGCAGTACCAGAAGCCATCCTAACGCGGCGCGGATGAGGTGCTTTAGTGCCGGACTGTTCGCTGCCATTGGCCAATAGAGCAGCAAAGCAATACCTGCCAAATTCAGTGTTGGCCCGCCCCAACGGCTGGAGGCGCCGATGCCGGCGAGAAACCCGACTACCGCAGTCCCAATCAGCGGAAAAAGAAACATCCAGTATATAAAGGAGGAAAGACCTTGGTTCTCCAGGATTTGACCGGATGTTTCAGATGAAGACTTTCGCCGCTGGTATAGCAATACCGCAAAAAAGACGAGCAGCAGCGGTAGCAGATATAGAAGTTGTGCAGCGAGAAAGCGGATAGCCTTGATCCGCGACGAAAAATCCGAAGCAACATAATCACCGATATGGGTCACCGTCCCCATCTGGTGGCTGTCGACATACCAAAGATGCCAGCCGATCATGATCAGGAAGAGGATGAGGGACAGG